>Ga0308309_10000264_pt1 | contig 35807 bp, 27 predicted proteins | sample HubBroMetageWFT5_FD_192491 | JGI IMG/M metagenome (GOLD analysis project Ga0308309, IMG submission 192491) | Warmed and freeze-thawed soil microbial communities from the Hubbard Brook experimental Forest, New Hampshire - Hubbard Brook CCASE Soil... | ecosystem: Environmental > Terrestrial >...
GCTGCATCCTTCGTTGCTGAAAGCCAGGGCCCCCGATGTTTACGTGGTAAAATTCACTACCACCAAGGGCGATATTGAGATCACCGTGACGCGCGCATGGGCGCCCAACGGCGCCGACCGCTTCTATAATCTTGTGAAGCACGGATTTTTCACAGACGTCAGCTTCTTCCGGTACGTGAAGGATTTCATCGTGCAGTTCGGCCTCAGCCCCGACCCGAAAATTACCGCTGCGTGGTCCGGCGCGAGCATCAAGGACGATCCGGTCACGCAGAAAAATTTGCCCGGCACCCTCACGTTTGCCATGGCGGGTCCAAACACGCGCACCACACAGTTTTTCTTCAACCTGGCTGATAATTCCGCGCTCGATGCGCAGGGTTTTGCTCCTATCGGCCAGGTCACAACCGGGATGGACCTCGTGCAGCAGCTGTACAGCGGCTACGGCGAGATGGCTGAGCAGGGTGGAAATGGACCCAGCCAGGCCCGCGTCACCGAAGCTGGCAAAGCCTATCTCGACAAAAATTTTCCGAAGCTCGATCACATTATTTCGGCAACCGTCATTTCGCCGGCCCCGGCGCCCGCGGCTCCTGCACACAAGCCGGCGCCGAAACCAGCGGCGAAGCCTGCGGCCAGTCCAGCGCCGCAGCAATAATTACCGGATATCTTTTTTGCACGTCGGCCGTGGCTGAGGGCGGTAGGCGCGCGGATTCATCAACGCTCAAGCAGGTATCTCAATCTCCCGGCCAAAGTGGCCGCACAGGACAAATTCGATGACCGCTGAACTATTGAAGCCCGCAACGCTGAATGAAAAATCTCCGGAAACCTTCGACGTGGAATTCACCACCTCGAAGGGCGGTTTCACCGTCCATGTGACTCGAGCGTGGGCGCCCCTCGGCGCGGACCGCTTCTACAATCTTGTGAAACACGGCTACTTCGATGGCGCGGCGTTTTTTCGCGTGGTGCCGAATTTCATCGTGCAGTTTGGCTTGAGCGCTGATCCCGCCGTCAACACCGTATGGCGCAGCTCCAATTTCAAGGACGATCCCGTCACCCAAAGCAACAAGCCGGGCACGATTACATTTGCAACGGCCGGCCCGAATACGCGCACCACGCAACTCTTCATTAATTTCGGTAATAACAGCTTTCTCGATGGCCAGGGCTTTTCTCCGTTCGGCCAGGTGACAAAGGGCATGGACGTCGCTCTGAAACTGCACAGCGGATACGGCGAACGCCCCGACCAGGGCGCCATCACCACGCAAGGGAAAACCTATCTCGAAAAGAATTTCCCGAACCTCGATACTATCCAGTCCACGACAATTCTGTAATTTTCGGGGGCAAGCGATTTCGCTTCACAAATGAACCAGTCTGCTCCCTCTGCAGCCGTGGAAGCTTCAATAGCTCAAGGTCGCTCGCGCGATATTGCTATGCGCGGGATCGCAGTCATCGCCGGCGCGGGCCTCGTCAAACTCCTGCTCCAATTTGCCGGCATCTCACGCTACGGATTTTTCCGCGACGAACTCTATTACATGGCTTGTGGCCGGCACCTCGCCTGGGGCTATGTGGACCAACCACCGCTCGTCGCCCTGGTTGCCTGGTTCGCTCGTCATTTTCTGGGGAATTCGCTCTTCGGCCATCGCTTGCTGCCTGTTTTCGCCGGCGTCGCTGTGGTTTGCACCACTGGATTTTTCACGCGTGATCTCGGCGGCGGACGCCTCGCGCAATTCTTTGCCTGCCTTGGGATCTTATTCGCCCCCGCCTATCTGGCATTCGACAGTTTTCTTTCTATGAACGCCTTCGAGCCTTTGTTCTGGCTGCTCTGCGCGTGGATTGTTTTACGGATCGTGAAAGGAGCATCGCCGAAACTCTGGTTGGCATTCGGAGCGGTTGCGGGCATCGGACTCGAGAACAAACACACGATGCTCGTCTTCGGTTTCGCGCTTGTCGTGGGGCTTCTGCTTTCCGGGGAGTATCGATTGTTCCGCTCGCCTTGGATTTGGATTGGCGCACTCGTTGCATTCGCCATTTTTCTGCCCAACCTTCTGTGGGAAATGAAAAATGGCTGGCCGCAAATCGAAGTGGTGCGCAACGCCCAACAATTCAAGAATGTTTCCGTCAGCCCACTTCTGTTTATTTGGGATCAGGTGCTCTTCCTGAATCCCGTCGCGTTGCCGCTGTGGATCGCCGGGCTCGGCTGGTTCTTTTTCTCGCCGGCGGGGAAGCGCTTCCGCTTTTTTGGCTTCGCTTACTTCATCGTCCTCGGAGTGTTTATCGCGCTCGATGGAAAGTCATATTACCCGCTTCCCGTGTATCCAATTCTGATTGCTGCGGGTGGCATCGCATTTGAAAATGCTTCGGCTATTCCATCTCGCCGCTGGCTTCGCCCTGCATTTGCGTCACTCCTGATTCTCGCCGGGATTGCGACGCTACCGTTCGGCGTCCCCTTGCTTCCCGTCACTGCGTTCTTGCGTTATTCGCAGTTGATTCCCATCGCGCACTACGCCAAGACGGAACGAGACGCCACCGTTGAGTTGCCGCAGCTTTATGCCGACATGCTTGGCTGGCAAAATATCGTGGCGGGGGTTTCAAAGATTTATCACGCCTTGCCGGAATCGGAGCGGGCGGACTGCGCGATCGTCACCGGAAATTATGGCGAAGCAGGAGCGATCGATTATTACGGGCCGGCGCTCGGCATGCCCCCGGCGATCAGCGGGCACAACAGCTATTTCTACTGGGGGCCACGAAGTTATTCGGGGCGCTGCGTAATTTTGTTCGGCGACCGCTCCGAAGAGCTGAAGAAATTATTTGGCGACGTCCATGAAGCGGCCACGATTTCGAATCCCTATTCGATGCCCATCGAGCGGGAACTTCACGTTTACGTTTGCCGCAAGCCGAGCGCGCCACTCGCGATACTCTGGCCGCATTTCAAAATGATCATCTGACGCGCGTTTTATTTAGGAGCCGTCGCGCCACGCGAGCGGGGCGCGACGCCGGTCGCGAGCGGCGCGCTCAAGGCTTGCGATATCGAGCCCTGTTTCCGCAAGCTTCCGGCCGATTTCCGATTCGCGGTTGAGCGCAATGCACAGCAGTACCGATTCGCTGGTCAGAATGGGAAGCGACCTCCCCTCGTGCTTGTCGTGAAACGGAGTGATCACCTCGGCGTTTCGCAGCAGCAATTCCACTTCGCTCGAACGCGGTAGTGGCTTTTCTTCCGGCGCAGGCTGCTTCTGCTTGCGTCCGCGCAGCGGGCTCCACTTCGATTTGGGCTCTTCGATATGCTGTTTCTTGTCGTATAGCTCAATCCAGGAATGCCAGCGCTGCGGGCTGATTTTGCAAATTGTCTGCAGGAACTTTTCCACTTCGTCCTCGTTATCCCAATATTTCGAAAGCCGGTCCCATTCGTAGATGTACATTCCCGCCAGAAGATCCGCCACTTCGACGGCGTTCGACGCGCGGCTGGCGGCCAGCATGCGAGCCAGATTTTCGGATCGGGCGAGGTCCATCGTCAGAATGTGGGAGGCAGGCGGCACAGTTTGTTTTTGATTCAGCTGTCCGCCGTTTTCACCCGTGCCGTTGCCGTGCGTGGCGGGGCCGGCGCTCGCTCGAGCGGGTGGCTTTGGCTTGCGCTTGAATAATTTCATTGCGGCAGGTTTTGCTCTTGCGCGAGGCGCGAAGTGATGCGGCGGACGTATGATTGCGTCTCGTGAAAGGGCGGAATGCCGCCGTAACGGTCCACCATTTCCGGGCCTGCGTTGTACGCGGCAAGCGCGAGCGGCAAATTTCCTCGATAGCGCGCCAGAAGATCTTTCAAGTAGTGTGTGCCCGCGTCAATATTTTGCGCGGGATCGAAAATGTTGGAGACGGAATAGAGCGCCGCGGTTTTCGGCAGCAATTGCATCAGGCCTTGCGCGCGTTTGCGCGAGACCGCACGCGGATTGAAATTGGATTCGGCGGCGATGACGTGCACGATCAATTTTTCGTCCACGCCATGTTTTGCGGCGGCGGCGTGAATCAGGTCGCTGAAGGGCTCTGTGCCCGGCGCGGAGGCGGGAGCAGGGGCGGGCGTGAACACGTCCTCCGGCTCGATCGAGGCGATTTCATCCGCGGAGACCACTGCTGACCCACCCGCCATTGTGAGGCGCATCTGGTCGCCTACCCGTTCGTAACCCGTGATATGCAGGCGCATGCCGGATTTCAGCACCGCATAATCCGCGCGCGCGGGCTGTGCGGCGCCACTTGCGATGCAGATCGCGGCGGCTGCTGCAAGATAGGATGCGCGTCTCATGCAGTTCCTTCCAAAGCGTAGGTCCGGATGGCTTCGGCTACCCCGCTCTGGTCATTTGAAAGCGTAACCGCATGGCCGAGCGATTTCAACTCGGCAACCGCGTTTCCCATCACCACGGCGCGGCCGGCAAATTCCAGCATTTCCAGGTCGTTCCAATTATCGCCAATGGCCATCACTTCCTCGCGGGCGATTCCGCGGCGACGCGCCCATTCGGCAAGAGCCACGCCCTTTGAAACGCCACGGCGCAGAACGTCGAGGATGGAAAGTTCCTTGCGTTCGTACTCGGTGAGCGAGAGCGCGTACTCATTCGCGAAGGGAAGGCTTTCCAGGCGGCTCTTGGCGTCGCGCATGGGTTTGCAGGCGCCAACGAACATCACTTGAATCGGGTCTTCGCCGTTCAGGCAATCGGTAAGCGGCGAAACCTTGGCAATGTATTCGCGGCTGCGGCGGAAATAACCCCCGCGGAAAGGATCATCGAAGTCCACATTTTCGAGCACGACCTGTTTATCAAGCGGCCGATCGAAGACAACTGCGGCACACGCGCGAAATTCAAGCGTGGACTCGAGCACGCGTCGCGCGCTTTCGCTGGGCAGAAGGTGCCGTAGCTGGGTGACGCCCTCCTTCGATTTCAGCAGGGCGCCGTTGTTGACGATGAAGCCGAGCTCGCAGGGAAGCATGTTCGCGATCTGGCGCGCGGAATGGAAGCGCCGTCCGGTGACGAGGAGTATCTCGATGCCGCTCGCTGCAGCCCTGGCGACCGTCCGGGCGTTGTCGTCGGACAGGCGCGAGGCGCTGTCGAGAAGGGTCCCGTCAATGTCCATGGCGATTAGTTTGATGGGCACGTTTCTATTATACCGGGAGTTGAGCTGCGCCCGGGGTCTTGATTGGCCAGACGTACGCTAAACGCACGGCGGAAAATGTGGCTCGATGACTGCCGCCACTTCAATCAGCCGGGCCGGCGAACAGGATTAAATTTCCATCTGGATCCTGGACGATGAAAGTTCTGGCGCCCCAGGGCTCCTTTTTTAATGTTTGGTGAAAGCGCACACCTGCGGCTTGGTAAGTCAAGAAGAGCTGATTGATCTCGTCTACATTGGCGACGGTGAGAGAAGCAGAGAGCAGTTGTTCGCGCTCCCGAATATTGCCGGCAAAGACGGGTTCGCTGACCACTCTCAAATTTAGCTTCGCATGATCACGGACGACCTGTCCGTAGAATGGCGGGTCGCCATAGACGAAGGAGACCGCGAAGCCGAGCTTATCGGTATAAAAACCGCACGATGCTTCGATATTGGCAACGAACAATTGCGCTTCGGTTGAATTCAGAACTGGCCGGGGGACTGACTTTCCAGTTTCTTTGCTCATGTGGGTGACTAGGACAGCAGGATTTTTGGCTAGTCCAACTTGTCCGACCCTAAATAGGCCAATCGGGAGATTGGCGCTCCCGGGAGCGGCGCCCCCGGGAATGCGATTAGGCGGCTACTGCTAAATATTCCCAAGTACCGCCGGTGGACTTCAGTTGATGAACGCGCCCGTCGTCGGCATGCAGGAAATAGGTCCCGTCAGGGATCTGGCGCGCCGTAGCAGGCTTCAGAGAACACTTCTCCCAGCGCGTGGGGCGCATGCCGCGACCGTGCTGCTGCCGTTCCTCAACGATTTGAATGCCGTAATGAACCTGATATTCGACCCCAGTGGGGCGGGTGGGCACCAGGCGGCCACTTCCCGTCAATTTTTTCTGGCTCATAGCACCTTAGATGCACGTGGACTCAAGAGGGTTTCTCGAATCTTATAACAGGAATTGTGCTGAAAAGAAAGAGGTTAATAAAGGCGTTCGGCCGCTAGTGTGACCAAAAATGCGAACACCAAGCGAAAGTCGCAGGAAATCCCCGAGGGCGGGTCCGCTGCCGCCGCCCTCGGATTCCTCGTAAGCTACTGTAAAATAACTGGTTAGCAGAAACTCCGCCCGTCACGAATACGCCGGACGCTTAGTTTCCCACTGCGTCAAGAATTGCGTCGTTTATCGCGTAAACCGTGCCGTCAGGGCCGATTTCAGTGGGAGTGTAGGCCTCACCGATGCCTGTGGAGAGCATAATGCGAATCGAGAACGTGTTTGTGGTCAGGTCCCAGCGGTAGAGGTAGCCGTCCTCGCTATTAGCCATAATTGCTTTCGTTACAGGATCTACGGCGGCTGCGTTGATGCACCATTCGCGTACCGCGCCTGGGAATTGCGGGAAGTCGGGGTCCGGGGTCACGCCTGTGATGGTGAGGACTTCGTTCATCACCTTGACGCTCGAGAACACGAGATCTGGCTCGGTGGCGTTGGGGTCAAGGATCGCGATTTTGTTGATCCCGTTGCCGGTGCCGACGCCGGCGTAGTTGTTGTACTTGCACATCAGTAGATAGGACGAGGTGCCCTTATACGAGCTCACGAGCGAGGCGGGGACGATGGATGGCGTGTCGTCCCAACCGAAGCTGCCGGGAGTTTTTAGCTTGCTCAGGGTGGAATTGTAATGCAGCAACCAGCCGCGATCGTTGTGGTCCGGAAATGGATTTTCGAGCACGCCGTAGTAGACGTCGCCGTCGGGTCCTATGGTGGGGGTTGCGCTGCTGTCGTCGGTGATTGTGGCGTCAAGTCCGGACTCGGGATCTTTAAGCCGGACCGCGTGGAGCGCCTTCAGCGTTGTGCTGTCCAAGATAATCAGGTAACCATAGCCGAAATCAAAATTGTCGACACCGACGTAGACATGCTTGCCGTCATTCGAGAGAGCCGGAGCGCAGGCCATGTTCACTTTTGTGATGTTGGGATCGTTGGCGGCCGCCGCGGCGGAGATCCAGGTGCCGACGCCTGCGGAACTGATTCGCGCGAGGCCGCTCTGGAGAGGAACGGGAGTCGTGCCGTTGGCCATGAATCCAAAGAAGATATTGCCCTGTGCATCGGCGGTGATCGGCGTATTGATCAACACGTTTTGGATGTAGGCCTCGGGATTCGCGGAGTAGTTGCTCAAGCCATAGAATGCCAGGCGAGTCATCGTGCCTTTCGCGGAGTCCGGATTCGAACGCACCAGAACGATGCCCCCCGCTTCGGGGATGTAGAGATTATTTCCCAGCAGGACAGGGCTGAAGGGCGGGGTGAAGCCGGCGAAGGGCACTTTGTAATTCGTGTTCAATTTCCAAATCAGCGCGCCGGTTGCGCCGTTGTGCGCTTCCACGCGAAAGCTATTCGGGCCTGTCTTCACGGGGACGATGACTGTGTTCGCCGGCGTGATGAGCGGGGAACCGTAATGGACCAGGATTTCGCCCTCTTGGATGTTCGGGTCGAGGTCTATGGGAACGCTCCAGTGAATCGAGTTCAGAGATTGGCCTGCTACCGAGGAGACTCCGGAGTGTTGCGCGTCATGAGCGTGGCTGGGCCAGCCCTGGATGGTCGTCGTTGGTGACGAGGCTTCGGCGGCCGATGCCTGGGCGGGCGAATCCTGGGCGCGCACCGGGCTGACAAAGAGGGCGAAAGATACGAGGACGGCTGCCGCGAGCGACAATGATCGCAATGACTTTTGAATCCGTGACATGATTCCTCCAATTTTGATGTGAAGAAAATTCGCGGGCGCCCCTGCGCTCCCCGCGCGACGTTGAGCAGATGCTTGCGGAAAGCAAAATAGCAGGCTCAGAAGTGGCAAGTGTATCGCTACTGTCAAGAAAGGGTAAAACAATTGTAAGAGAGAAAATTGCAAGTGCGAGAAGTTGGGAAATTGGATTGGTACCAGAAGGACTAGAACTTCCGCGTCAGCCGAAGCTGGTTTGCTCATGCTATCCTTCCGGATTCGGCGGGGAGGGCTGCGGGAATATGACGGAGAGGCTCTACTACAGCGATTCGTTTTTGCGCGAATTCGATGCGCGGTTGAGTTCGTGCGTGCAAGATGGCGAGCGGTGGCGGGTGACGCTGGATCGCACGGCGTTCTATCCGACGTCGGGTGGGCAGCCGCACGATTTGGGGAAGCTCGGTGGAGTTCCCGTGCTGGAGGTTGCGGACGGCGAGGAGCATGAAATTGTGCATTACACTTCCGCGGAGGTTCCCGAGGGCGACGTTCGAGGGGAGATTGATTGGCCGCGACGTCTGGATCACATGCAGCAGCATACGGGCCAACATTTGCTCTCGGCCGTTTTTATCGAGCTATTTGGATTTCAGACGGTCTCGTTCCATTTGGGAAGAGAGCTTTCGACGATTGATTTGAATGCACCCTCGATTGTCCTGCGGCATCTGGAAGAGGCAGAACGGCGCACGAATGAAATTATTCTTGACGACCGGGTGGTGAGCGTTCGCTTTGGAACCGCCCAAGAACTGGCGGAGGCGGGCATTCGCAAGAAAGTGGAACGCGAAGGCGTGTTGCGCGCAATCGAAATCGAAGGGGTGGATCGGCAGCCATGCGGAGGGACGCATCTGGCGCGGACGGGGCAGGCGGGGCTGCTGTTGATTCGCAAAATAGAGCGGCGGCGGGAAGCGTGGAGGATTGAATTTGTGTGCGGCTACAGGGCCCTTGCGGCTGCTCGCGCGGATTATGCGACGCTGACGCAGGCAGCCTCGCTGCTGAGTTGCGGCATCCCAGATGTGCCGGCGATATTGGGCAAAACGTTGGAGGAGCGGCGCGCCCAGCACTCCGCGATGAAGCGACTGGAGGAACGCCTGGCCGGACACGAATCGCGCGCGTTGCTCGTTTCGAATCCCGCGGCGGGTTCCGGGGCTCGCGTAATTTCCGCTGCAATTGAGGACGCGTCAGCGGAATATTTGAAATTGCTTGCCGGGAAATTGTGCGCTGAGGCGACTGTAGTGGTTCTGCTGGCGAGCCGATCGAGCGGGCATATCGTGTTCGCGCAGACGAAAGGTTTTGCGGGCGGCGACATGGGCGCCCTGATGCGGGAAACACTGAAGGAATTCGGAGGCAAGGGCGGCGGGGCCAAAGATTTTGCGCAGGGAAGTGTGGCGGATTTGGCCAAGGTGGAACAAGTTCTTGCGCGCGGGAGGACGGGTATTTGAGACACCGCGCCTGAAATCGAGAGAGCAGCTGACAAGGGCGGGATCGGGTGAGACATTGCAGAGAATTGAACATCGCGAGCAGACTTTGATTGCCGCGCTATTTGGATTCTTGTAAATTAGTAACATCCGGAGAAAATTTCCAGGGCAGGCTGCGGGTTCATCGGGTTCTCGGTTGGAGACTGAAGAAGGCGATGGAGTTATTTCTCAATATTCTGTGGCTGATGATCGCCGTGGGGGCGCTGTGTGTGTGGCGCGTGCGCTGGGTGCGTCAACCCGGCTGCAGGCAGCGTACATCCATGCAGCAATGGACGGCTTTCCTCACCGCGCTGGTGCTTCTGTTTTTTGCGGTGTCGTTGACGGATGACCTGCATTCCGAAATTGTCCTTTACGATGAGTGTGCGAGCGGTCGCAAGAGTTCGATGGTGTGCAGCTGCGGACATCCGGCGGCGCACGGGGTGAAAATTCACGCCGACGGCGGCTTTGCGATTCTGCCTCGTGCGTTTGCGACGGACCGATGTCGTCTCGTCTCCACGATTTCCCGGGAGGCGGAGGGCGTGAAATCGCAAGGGCATTATTGGCTTACTTCCGGCAGGGCTCCTCCCGTCGAAATCATCTAGCACGTCTTCACCAATCATTGGATCTTGCCGGTACAACGGTAAAAACCGGCGCACAGATATTTGTTCAAGCACTGTTGAGCGAGTTTTTATCGCTCAAACCATGTTTCCTGCTATCTGGAGTTTCAGCGATGAAGTCAGCAATGGTGTTCGCAGGTTTATTTACAACGCTTGTTATGTGTGGATGCGGCTCTTCCAAAAGTCCGACGACTGCCGGTGATTCCGCCACGGCGGGCGGGTCCGCAGGGGCTGCAAACACTGAATATGTGGCTCCCGACGCAAAAGGAATTCAGACGATGAAGGTGCAGGGAACGACCATTCCCGAATATCTCGATTTGCCGGCGCACATCGAAGCAGATCCGGAGCGGGTGGTTCGCGTGTATCCGCCAGCGGGCGGACGGATTGTGGAGATGAAGGTGCGACCGTGGGATCGCGTGGAAAAAGGGCAGACGCTTGCCATTCTGGAGAGCAGCGATCTTTCGCGCGCTGTGGCGGACTACCACAAGGCGCTGGTGGATAGCGAGGTGAAGCAGAAGGCCCTGGCGCGATCAGAGGACTTGCTTGCGCATCATGCCATCGCCGAACGCGATTACCAGCAGGCGCAGGCGGACGCGCAGATGTCTCAGGCGGAAGTGGCAGCGACGCGCGAGCAGATTCGAGTACTCGGGATGGACCCCGATCACGCTACCTCTGAACTACGCGTGGCGGCGCCCCGCGCAGGAGTCTTGCTTGATGTGGGCGCATCGCCGGGAGAATTTTCGACTGCGCTCTCGGCTCCTGCGCCGCTGGCGACTGTGGCGGACATCACTACGGTTTGGGCTGTGGGTGATCTATACGAAAAGGATTTGTCCGCTGCGAAGGCGGGCGAGCAAGCGCAGGTGGATCTGAATGCTTATCAGGACCGCCATTGGTCTGGGCGAGTCGGTGTGGTTTCCGATGCGGTGGATCCCACCACACGCACAATGCACGTCCGCGTCGTGCTGGCCAATACCGATGGACGGCTGAAGCCCGCCATGTTTGGGACCATCCGCCTTTTGCGGACGTCAGCGACGGGAATTCTTGTTCCTTCTGCGGCGGTGATCCGCGAAGGAAATAATTCTTACGTGTATGTGGAGAAGGGAAACAACCGGTTCGAGCGGCGCGCTGTGAGTTTGGGGCGCGTATTTGACGCATCGATCGAGATCGTGAAGGGATTGAATCCCGGGGACACGATCGTTTCCGAAGGCGTGTTGCTGCTTCGCCAGACGTCGCAGGACTAACCCACGATGAAAAATTTCATCGCAACGTTGTTGAGATACCGGCCGATGGTAATCGTGGCTCTGCTGGCGTGGATCGTCGCCGGGGTGTACATGTTTTTCCGCCTGGATATTGAGGCTTACCCGGACCCATCACCCCCGCTGGTGGAAGTGATCACTCAGAATCCTTCCTGGTCGGCGGAAGAGATGGAGCGGCAGGTGACGGTGCCAGTGGAGACAACGCTCTTTGGAATTCCGCGCCTCGATACCGTCCGTTCCACAACCATATTCGGATTGAGCGATGTGAAACTCTATTTCACATACGACAGCGATTATTACTGGGATAGGCAGGAGGTGCTGAACCGGTTGCAACTCGTGTCTTTGCCTGGAGGCTTGAATCCTCAACTTTCACCTGAATCGCCCATCGGGGAAATCTACCGTTACCAGTTGACGGGCCCGCAATACAGCCTCAATGAATTGAAGGCCACGCAGGACTGGTTTGTGGAGCGAGAGCTCAAAGAAGTTTCCGGCATCGTGGATGTGGCAAGTTTCGGAGGGACCACCCGGCAGTACATCGCCGAAGTGGACCCGCAAAAACTGCTGCAATTCAATGTGACCCTGCCGCAGGTGGTGACAGCGGTTTCATCGAGCAACGCCAATGCCGGGGGAAATTACCTGACGATGGGAAGCCAGAGCGTCAACGTCCGGGGACTCGGGCTGCTCAACTCAATCGACGAGATGAGGAGTGTGCTGATCACGTCGCGGAACGGCGTGCCGGTCTATTTGCGCGACGTGGCGAAAGTGGATGAAGGGTTCCAGCCGCGTCTGGGGCAAGTGGGCGTGGACAAGGAAGGCGACGCCATCGAGGCCATTGTCCTGCTGCAACGCGGCGAGCAATCGCTTCCTGCGTTGAAGCAGCTGCAGCAAAAAGTGAAAGTGTTGAACGGCGGTTTGCTTCCGCACGGCATGAAAATCAAAACGCTCTACGACCGGACGAACCTTATCCACATGACCACGGACACCGTGCGCCACGTGGTTATCCTCGGGCTCGTTCTCGTTACCACGGTTCTCATCATTTTTCTGGGTGACGTTCCGATATCGCTGATCGCCGCGCTGACAATTCCTTGTTCGTTGCTGTTCGCGTTCGCGCTGATGGTGCTTTCGGGTCGTTCCGCGAACTTGATCTCGATCGGAGCGATTGACTTTGGAATTCTGGTGGATGCTTCCGTGATTGTGCTGGAAAACATCTTCCGCCGCTTGCAGGCGGCTTCGGCGGAGACGCCCACGTTCGACTTAATCGCGGACGCGACGGCGGAGGCTGTGCGGCCGGTGATGTTTTCGGTCCTCGTGATTATCGTCGCGCTGATTCCGCTCTTCACGATGCAAGGCGTGCCGGGTAAAATTTTCGCCCCGATGTCGGAGACGTACGGCTACGCCTTGACCGGTGCATTCATTTTCGCCGTGATCTTCGCGCCGGTGCTTGCTTCCTGGATGCGTCCCGAAAAAGTTCGCGCCCACCACACGCGCCTCGTCATCTGGCTCGGCACGCATTACGCGCGCGCGTTGAAATGGACGCTCTCACACCGCAAGACGACGCTCGCGATTGGATTCGCCGCGTTGGTGATTACGCTAGGATTGGGATCGTTGCTCGGCGGCGAATTCATGCCAAAACTCGAGGAAGGGAATCTCTGGGTCCGCGCCACGTTGCCGCAAGACGTCTCCTACGAGGCTTCCGTAAAAATTGCCAACGATATCCGCGAAATTCTGGTGGCTTATCCCATCGTGACGCAAGTCGTATCGCAGGACGGCCGGCCCGATGACGGTACGGACGTCACCACCTTCAACAATATTGAATTCATGGTCTCGCTGCAGAAGCCCCGCCTTTGGCCCAGCGGTCTCACGAAGGACGATATCATCCGCCAGTTGGATGAAAAGCTGGAAAAATTTCCAGGCATTGATTTTAACTTCTCGCAGAATATTCAGGACAACGTCGAGGAGGCGATGTCTGGTGTGAAGGGCGAGAATTCCCTGAAACTTTTTGGCGACGACATTGACGTCCTGGTCGCGAAGGCGGACGAAATACGCGACGTGATGGCCAATGTGTCTGGCGTGGCCGATCTGGGCGTGTTTCAGGAGACGGGCCAGCCCGAGTTGCTTGTCTCCATCAATCGCACCGCAAGCGCGCGCTACGGCTTGATGGCCGCGGACGTGAATGCCGCCGTGCAAGCGGCGATCGGTGGAATTGCCGCCACGCAGATACTCCAAGGAGACCGGCGTTTCGATTTCGTGATTCGCTACAAGCCCGAATACCGGCGTACGCCCGAAGCCATCCGCAATATTCTGCTTCCCACTCCGAGCGGCGGCAACGTTCCGCTGGGGCAGGTGGCCGACGTGTCTCTTCACGAAGGCGCGTTTATGATCTATCGCGAAAACGGTCGCAGATTTATTCCCGTGAAGTTCAGCGTTCGGGGACGCGACCTCGCGAGCACGATCGCAGAAGTGCAGTCGCGGCTGGCGCAAAAAGTGCAGTTGCCCGAGGGCTATCACCTGGAATGGGCGGGCGAATACGACAGCCTGCAAAAGGAACAGCGCCGGCTGATGGTGATCATTCCCATAAGCCTGCTGATTATTCTCGGTCTTTTATTCAATGCGTTCAATTCGCTGCCGCATGCGCTGCTGGTGATGACGATCCTTCCGTTTGGAATTTTGGGCGGAATATTGTCGCTGCTGATTACGCACACTCCTTTCAGCATTTCGGCGGCGGTGGGGTTCGCGTCTGTGATCGGAGTGTGCACGCTGGGAGGCGTCGTCTTCGTTTCTGGCATTCGACGCAAAGAGAAGGGCTCGCATTCGATGCTGGCTTCGATCGAGCTCGGCGGCGTGGCGGAAATGAGGCCTGTCTTGATGGCCTGCGCGGCGGCGGGGCTTGGGTTAATGCCGGCGGCGATATCGTCGGGCGTGGGCGTACAGGCGCAGCAGCCGCTTGCGCGCGTCGTGGTGGGCGGCATGGTCACTTCGCCGCTTGCGATTCTGTTTTTGATTCCTGTCTTTGCCAGCTATTGGCTGGGGCGCAAGGAACGCCGCGCGGCGCAGGAAGGTCCGATACCTAAATGAATGGCAAATTAGCCTGCCCAGAATTGTGAACCAGCACTCCGGAACGGAATTGGCGGTCTGGTGCGCGTTTGCTAGAATGAAACGGCAGTGGGCGTGTAGCTCAGTTGGGAGAGCGCATCGTTCGCAACGATGAGGCCGGGGGTTCGAGCCCCCCCACGTCCACCACTCTCCGTCGTTTCCGCAGTCAGCAGCTAACTTCCGGAATTTACGTCTGCAATTCAAGCTCAGGATCAATCGCGTGAGTGACGACTTCTTTTTTCTTGGGAGATTCGATTTTCACGCCCGCCGAGGGAATGTCGGACTGCGCTTCGAGTAAGTCGGCGAGATGAAGGCGCAGGTTGCCCGCGTTGGAAGAATAGGAGACCCCGGTATCGAGGTCCAAGACGCCCGCGCGGATGAGTTTTTCGATCTCGTCATCGAAGCACTGCATTCCTTCGTTGGAGCCGTCGCGCATGGCATCGAGCAAGGATTTGCCCTCGGTTTCTCCCTTCTGAACATACTCTCGCGTCCTCATTGTGGACTTGAGCAGTTCGAAGGCCGCAACGCGGCCCACTCCATCGCGGCGGGGAATAAGGCGCTGCGAGATGATGAAGCGAAATGTCTTGGAGAGGCGCGTGCGGATGCCACTTTGATCGCCTTGCGGAAACACGCCGACAATTCGTTCCACGGTTTTGGAGGCGTCGATCGTGTGCAGCGTTGAGTAAACCAGGTGGCCGGTCTCAGCGGCTTCGAGAGCGACTTCGATGGTTTCCCGATCGCGCATCTCGCCCACGAGAATAAGTTTTGGCGCTTGGCGGAGTGCGGCGCGAAGGGCTAGCGCGAAGCTGGGGGTGTCTGTGTGCAGCTCGCGCTGGTGGATGGTGGCACGTTTGTGCGAGTGAAGGAATTCGATGGGATCCTCAATGGTGATTACGTGGCAGGCTCTTTCTTCGTTGATTTTGTTCACGAAGGCCGCGAGTGTGGATGATTTGCCGCTGCCCGTGGGGCCTGTTACCAGAACAATACCGGGATTGAGTTCGGTGGCCTCGGCGAGTTGGCTCGGCAGGTTGAGCGACTGGAAATCGGGGATGCTGCTGGCAATCACGCGCATCACGATGGCGCAACTTCCTCGCTGCGTGAAAATGTTGACGCGGAAGCGAGATAGCTTCGGCAGGCTGTAGGAAATATCGCAAGAGCCCTCGGTCTTAAGTTTTTCCACGGCGTGTGCGTTTCGGCCGATCAGGTCGGCGGCGATGCGCGCGGTATCCTCGGAAGTCAGAATGCCGATGCCGGCAATTTTGAGTTGCAGAAGTTTTCCGCTTGATTCCACCTGCGGAGCGCGGCCGGGGGAGAAAATCAGGTCGCTGGTATTTTTTGCGGCTTGCAGCATGGTGGCGATCATCGTTGGCGTCGAGACGGGTGCGGGTGCATTCGCGGGAACACTCGCGGAAACATCCGCTGGCTTCGCCGCTTGAGGTTTCACTGGGTCCACTGGGGCCTCCTGGGGCCGGATTGGGTTCGGTCTGAGAGATCGTTTGAGGCGGTTCTTTAATTGGGCCTCAGAACTGCTACTGCCTGCTCTTCTTCTTCCGTTAACGGTGAAATGTTTCCCGGGACGGTGGGGAATTCGACGACGAAAGTTGCGCCGCCCTCCTGCCGGTTGAAGCAAGCGATCTGTCCGCCATGGTCCTGTACGATTCCGTAGCAGATGCTTAGACCGAGGCCCGTTCCTTTTCCTACAGGCTTCGTGGTGAAGAACGGATCGAACACCTGATGGGGAGACTTGATACCCGGGCCGGAATCGGAAAACTCGACTATCACTCTTGATCGCCGATGGGAGGTTCGAATCACGAGCCTGCCGCCGTTGGTTTCGTCGAGCGCGTCCACGGCATTGCTGATCAGATTGAAGAAAACCTGGAGAATCTGATTCGCGTCGCCCTGAACGGCAGGCAGATCAGGGGTGGAGAGATTTTCGATTTCAATGCGTTTGCCCCGCAAATCCAGGTGCGAGAGGTTGAGCGCGTTCTGGATCACCTGATTGATGTCGAGATTGGTCTTTTCCGATGGGACGCGCCGCGCGAAACTCAGCAAGCTGGTGACGAGCGTCTTGATGCGCCGGGCGAGGGTACGGATTTTTTCGGCGACGGCTCGCTGGCGATCAGTCAGGGCGTCATCGTCCGCCAGCAGATCGGAATAACCGAGAATTCCTGTGAGAGGATTGTTGATCTCGTGCGCGGCCCCGGCCGCCAGTTGGCCGATGGAGACGAGCTTTTCAGTTTGAATCAGCTGCGTCTGAAAGCGCTTCAGGTTGTCAAACGACTCGTGCGATGCCTCGAGCAACCGCATGCGGTCGCGATTCACAAGGCGCTGGCGGAAGAAGAGGAGCATGCCAACCAGAAGGATGGCAATCTGTGTAACGCCGAGACGAAATGAGCGCACCGCCGCGTCGTTTTTGCTGAACCACAAGCTCCAAATGGCCATGAGCGGAATCGAAAAAACGGCGGCGCTGGAAAAGCGTGAAGGCCACGGATTCTCGCGCATCGGGTTCGTGGAACTGTCCTCGCGCTCGGGCCTCACCCGGTAGGCCACCAGCCCTGCCGTACCGAACCAGACAAACGAGGCGACGAGCGGGAGGTCGAAGGGGCCTCCCGTGTAATAGTTCCGCGAATCAATCGCGCGATCAGCGATGAAGGACCCAGTTGCATACAGAAGCGCCGCGCTGAATAAATGTGCATAGACCTCGCGCCATGTACCGTGCGATTTTTGGAGCAGCCAAATAAATCCGGCCACCAACACTAGATTTTCAACGGCCTGGAGGTAGTCAAAGCTCCACCCGTACCAGAGAATATCCGGAGCGATGTACTGCCACGGGATTACCACGAAAAGGTAGAGGTACACCCACCAGATCATCAGGAGGAAGAACTCCAAATAACCCGTGCGGACATTCAGATCTTCACGCCGATCGTGGGGCTTCAGACCCAGGGCCGCGAGCATGGGAACCGGATGGAGGAAAAGTATGATGTCGCCTACGAAGGGGTCGGGCGCCTCTCTATGGAGTCCCACTTCGAAGTAAGTCCACAGCATTTGGCCCGCCAGCCACGTGGCACACCCGAAGGCCAGAAGGAGCCAGAAGGCGCGTGTGCGCCGCTCCGGAGTGCCCGCATTCATCAGGAAACCAAAACAGGCGAAGGCCGCTACCAGGCACTGGAAGATGTCGCCAAATGCAGTTAGGTGTGGCCCTTTCGAGACGGTAAGGGAGACGATCAAGTAGGTGCCAAGCAGCAGCAACCAACCGCCCCAGATCGCGCGTGTGGAGAAAGGCGTCCGAGAGCTCACTGCGGGATTTGCCGACACCCATACTGAGTTTGACATGTTCATGGCGCCGCGGAGCAGCGATTCTCCGCGTACTTTAGGTTACGATTTCAGGGGAGCCGCGTCGAACGGGATTTCGCGCGCCGTGCCTTGGGTTGCAATAGGGAATTTGCGGGTCCGAATCGAGCGGATTGGGGGACTGGCGAGACAGCCCACGCGCGAGCCTCGAGCCGGCTAAGGCCGCGAATTCTGTGCGGCTTCGCGCTGCGCCACGATCTTCAACGCGTTTTGATACAGAGCCCTCGACTGCGGAATAAGCCCAACTGCCTTATCGAGTTGCGGGTCGTCTTGCAGCGCCACTTTATAGCCATCGTTCAGCCCAAATACGGTTGTGAAAACCTCGCGCCGGATCTGCCACTTCAGCCATTCCAGGTTTGCCTGGATGTCTTGCTCGGTGAACTTGATGTGCTGTGTTCCCAGATACTTTCGGAATTCCTGCAGCACGCCGTCGTTCGTGACGAAGTCCTTCGTAATTTCGGGCCTCTGCCCCAGGTAGTATCGCACAAAATCACCCACGCCCTGTGGCAACGGATAGAACACGCCACGCCGGTAGAGCAGCTGTTCAAAATCATCCGGCTTCGGTTCCACCACAATGTTGTCCGGCGTAATTCCGCCGCCCCCAAATACCTGGCGGCCCGAATCGGTCAACTTCACTTCGGGCTTTTCAGGCCGTTTGGGATTGTAGTGGTAGTCGTAGAGCGAGACGTTCGTGTAATCGCGTTGAATCAAACGCCCGCTTGGAGTGTAGTAGCGTGCGGTGGTTAAAAGCAGCGCGGCATCCTCCGTCTGCAGAGGAATCTGGGTTTGGACCAACCCCTTGCCAAATGTGGTTTCGCCGACGATTAGACCACGATCGTGGTCCTGGACGGCGCCTGAAACAATTTCCGAAGCCGACGCCGTGCCGCCGTTGACGAGGATCACCAGTGGTATTTCAAGTCCTTGGTTGCCGCGAATAGAATAAAGGCGATGTTCTACGGAGGCCCGCCCGTGATGCGTGACCACAAGTTCGTTCTTGGCCAGAAACATATCCGCCATCCCGACGGCCTGATTCAGCAGCCCGCCGCCGTTATTCCGCAAGTCGAGAATAAGTCCATCAAGCTTGGGATAATCGAGTTGGTGCAAGGCTTCGGCGAGATCGCTGTCGGTGGTTTCATTGAACGTGGTAACGCGCACGTAGCCGATCCCCGGCTTGAGCATGGCAAAATATTCGACGCCAGGACGCGGAATTTCATCCCGTATCACGGTGACTTCGATGGGCTTGTCCCATCCTTCGCGCACCAGGGCGATGTGCACCGTGGTGCCCTTTGCGCCTTTCAGCATGTCCGCAACTTCAGTCGAACTTAACCCCGAGCAGGTTTTGCCGTCGACCTTGGAAACCACATCCCCTGGACGGATTCCGGCCTTGAAAGCAGGCGAACCCACGAAGGGCGCCACTACCACCGTCTGGTTTTCGCGAGCCGCGATCGTCATCCCAACGCCATAGTATTTTCCCTGCTGCTCTTCACGGAAAAGGGCGTATTGCTTGGGGTCGAAGAAATTGGAGTGCGGATCAAGCACGTGCAGCATTCCGGGGATGGCGCCATTGTCGATCACTTTGTTCACGTCCACCGGATCGGCATAATTTCGTTCCACAAGCGTCAGAACGCGGGAGAATTGCTTCACGGAGTCCTGAATTTCGTCGGAACCGGCGGCGGTGGCACGCACGGACGGTCCAAAAAGGCCGCCCAATAATGCGGAAATTCCAAGCACACAAACCATGAGTGCCATTCCGCGCCCGGAAGAAACCTTCGTTGGCTTTCTTGATTCCGAAAATTGCATTCGACCTCGCTCGAGCTGGAAAATTCAGTATAGCACAGGCGTTTCGTGCGTTTGACACGCCTCGCCCCCTCTTCTATGATGCCGAACGAGCACAAAAAGTTTGATTTACGGGGAAGAAGCCAGTTTCCCGGTGCTCCCCTCGACAAACAGAATGCTGAGCATTCCTCACTTGATCGTCATTTTTGCCGTCGCCCTGGTGGTCTTCGGGCCGGAAAAGCTTCCTGAACTTGCGCGGAATCTTGGAAAGGTGATGGCCGAATTCCGAAAGGTGACCGGGGATTTTCGTTCCACTTTCGAGGGGCATCTTCGCGACCTGGAGCGGGAAACTACGGAACGAAAAATTGGTGGTGGTGCTGCGCCGGGGACTGGCACCGCGATTTTGCCGGCGCAACCCGCGGCGCCTCAAGCTGACTCAGGTCTAATCGCTGAATCCGGAGGCCCGGCGGTGCTTCCCCCCGCGCCCGGTGCCGTAACCGCTGACGAGCCTTATCTTTCCCGGTCCGCAACGCCAGCAACAAGCCCATCTTCGGATCACGCGCGCGAAGACGACGCGAAAATCGATCCCTCGAAACATCCCGAATCCATTTCAGACAACGTGAGCGATGACGGAAAACGACCAGGCTGAACGCACGCCCCGCCAGATCGCCGAAGAAGAAGCCGGCGGACGCATGTCGTTTTTCGAGCATCTGGTGGAGCTGCGCAAGCGGCTGGTGAATTCTCTGCTGGCAATTGCGGCTGGCGCCGTGGTGGGCTTTCTCGTCTCGAAGAAAGTGATCGTTTTCATCACCGGGCCGATGCTGAAGGCGCTGAAGGCCAATCACCTCGACGCAAATCTTTACTACAACAGTCCGGCCGCCTACATCGGCCTGTACATCAATCTTGGACTCTACCTGGGGATCGCGCTGGCGATGCCGTACGTGCTTTACCAGGTCTGGATGTTCGTTGCGCCGGGCTTGTACAAACATGAACGCCGCGCTGCCGCCGGCTTCGTGATTTCCTCCATGTTCCTTTTCCTCTGCGGAATCGCCTTTGGATATTTCGTGCTTCTCCCGCAGGTGCTCACGTTTCTGGTCGCATTTGCCAACGATGGGCCCATCAAGCCGCTGATCAGCATCAACGAATACTTCGACCTCATCCTCGTGGTTTTGATCGGGCTGGGCGTGATATTCGAGCTGCCCACGCTGATTTTTATATTGTCGCTCTTCGGGATTGTGACGCCCAAATTCCTGCTGAAAAATTTCCGGTACGCGATGCTGATTATCACGATTGTGGCGGCGATCGTCACGCCCACCCCCGATGCCACAACCATGCTCATCTTTATGGCCCCCATGGTCCTGCTATACTTTGTGGGTGTGTTTGTTTCATATCTGGTGGTGAAGAACAAGCGGGCGCGAGCCGCAGCGGAAGCAGGAGCGTAATCACGTGAAGACTCATCGCAATCATTTTTGGGTGGGGGCGGCGGCACTAGCCGCTTTGTTGACGGTCGCTTGCAGCCATGATGCGGCGCCCGCAAGTTCGGCCTCCTCATCTTCGGCGACGACTGCTGCAGCGGCGGCGACTGCTCCAGCTCAAGAATTTACCGCCGCGCAGATCACTGGTGCGGACGCGGCGCCTCCCGCTTCGCAAACCGGCGGATTCGACGGCGCAAAGGCTTATGACTTCACAGCCAAACTCGTTTCCTTCGGCCCTCGCCCCTCCGGCTCGGATGCGATCCGCCAGACGCAGGACTACATCCTCGCGCAATTGAAAGGCTTCGGCTGCACCGTGGACACGGACGATTTCCATGCCTCCACGCCGATCGGCGATCTCGCGATGAAAAATATAACGGTGAAGATTGCCGGAGAAGGCCAGGGAATCATTTTGCTTTTGACTCACTATGACACCAAGAAGCTCGACAACTTTGTCGGCGCAGACGATGGAGGCTCATCCACCGGCTTCATGCTCGAAATGGCGCGCGACATGTGCGGCTCGAAAAAACAACAGAACGCCGTCTGGATGGGCTTTCTCGACGGCGAGGAAGCGATGGTGGATTGGAACTCGAACAACGACAACACGTACGGCTCGCGCGAAATGGCCGCGAAGCTCGCGAATGCGGGCGACCTCAAACGCGTCAAGGCCGTGTTGCTCGCGGACATGATCGGTCCGAAAAGTTTGAAGATTCAAAGGGATTCGAATTCGACGCGCTGGCTCGTGGATCTGGTTTGGAAGACGGCCGCGCGCCTCGGCTACCAGGACGAATTCGTTTCCTCCTATTCCGGCGTGGAGGATGACCACCTCGCGTTCGTTCATCGCGGAATCGCCGCTGTGGACATCACCGACTTTCCCCACTACCAGGAAGAGGGATTCTGGCACACGCCACAAGACACCATGGACAAATTGAGCCCGCGCAGCTTCGCAATTGTCGGCCACGTGTTTTTGGAATCCATCGCGGCGCTTCAACAGAAATTCCACTAGTTTGTTTGGTCCGCAATAATCCCGAAGTCACGTCTGTGTGGCGCAGTCATGCGGACCTCAAGGCCAGGCCAGGCCCCGCCCCGCCCGCCAGCCTGCTGCAGCGCAGCACTATGCTAAAGTCTTCTACTTGAAGATGATGAGTATTCCCGTGAAAAGCTCCGCCGGCTCTTACGCCGTAGTGTGCGGTCGCGGCACTCTAAAGAACGCTGCCTCCCTCATCCCCCGGCTCGGCGACGTGACCGGCACATTTATTCTTTCCTCGCCGCGCGTCTGGGAAAATTGTGGCGCCGCGGTCACGCGAGTCCTGCGCCCCGCGCGAAAAGATCGCATCATCTTATTCGAAGATAGCGAGACGGAAAAAGATCTTCCCAATGCGGAAGCCATTTGCCGCGTTTTGGTTCGCGCAGGAGCGGACCGCCGCGCCGTCCTCGTCGCAGTGGGTGGTGGCGTGGTCGGTGATGTAGCGGGCTTCGCCGCCGCGATGTATTTGCGCGGGGTGCGTGTGGTGCAAATTCCTACGACGCTTGTGGCGCAGGTGGATAGTTCACTCGGCGGAAAAACGGGCGTGAATTTGCCCGAGGGGAAGAATTTAGTAGGCGCCTTCCATCCCCCGGAGTTTGTGATTGCCGATCCTGATTTGTTGAGCACTCTGCCGCATCGCGAATACCGTTCTGGGCTGTTTGAAGTTGTGAAATATGGTGTGATTGCGGACCAGCGCCTCTTCGAATTTCTCGAGCAGCACATGGCTAGCGTGATGCGCCGCGATCCCGCCGCGCTCGCTTGGATTATTCCGCGCTGCATTGCCATAAAAGCGCGAGTGGTAGGCCAGGACGAACGCGAAGGCGGCCTGCGGCAAATTCTAAATTTTGGGCACACGCTTGGACATGCGCTTGAGGCGGCTACCGCCTACAAACGTTTTGCTCACGGAGAAGCAATCGGTTGGGGAATGATGGCGGCCACGCTAATCGGGCTTGCGCTGGGCCGCCTCAGCGATCGCGACGCAGGGCGCATCATTCGATTGGTGGCGAGCGTCGGACCGCTCCCTCCGCTGAAAGGAATTCGCGCTGCGCAATTGCGCCCAATCGTTGCCGGAGACAAGAAAGCGCACGCCGGGCGCGTCCGCTGGGTGCTGCCGCGGCGCATTGGAACCGCGGAATGGGGAATCGAAGTGCCATGGCCGATCGTTGCGCGAGCTTTCGCCGAATTGCCGGAGATTGCCGCGAAGGCGCGCGCTTAAGCATGGCTGCACGCAGATGACCACGACTACTCACTCGCAAGAAAAGCTTCCGGGCACGCGCCCTACGGGAGCGCGCGACGAACGCGAGGCCGCCGCGCGTGTTCGGGAAATGTTCGGCCAGATTGCGCCGCAATATGATTTCCTGAATCACCTGCTTTCGTTTTCGCTCGACCGCGTCTGGCGGCGGCGTACGGCAAAGAAATTTGCGCACATCCTCAATCGGCCCGAGTCGCGGATTCTTGACCTTTGCTGTGGCACAGGAGATCTGGCGTTTGCGCTGGATCGCGCCCGGTTGCGCGAGTTAGGAGCAGCCGGGCAGACTCGACGCGCGATTGTGGGAAGTGACTTCGTGCAGGGTATGCTTGTGCGCGCGCGGGAAAAAGCGGGCGCCGCTCGTGGCGCGCCCGTTTTTGCGGCGGCCGATTCGATGAATCTTCCGTTTGCTGACGCCAGCTTCGAGCTCGCCGCCACGGCTTTCGGATTCCGCAACCTGGCGAATTACGAACACGGGTTGCGCGAAATCGCGCGCGTGCTGAAGCCGGGTGGGGAAGTGGGCATTCTCGAGTTTACGGAGCCAACCAACGGCCCGATGTCGGGCCTGTTTCGGTTTTATTTCCAGCAGGTACTCCCGCGGATCGGCGGCGCGATTTCAGGCAACAGGGATGCGTATGCCTATCTGCCGGGCTCAGTCTCGAAATTTCCTTCGCCCTCTGCGCTTGCGGCCCTGATGGAGTCCACCGGCTTCGCGAATGTTCAAATTGCCGCCTGGAATTTCGGGAGTGTGGTGCTGCATTCCGCTCGACGCGTGTAGGGTTATTTTTCGAATGCGAGGCTTAGTTTTCCAGGCCGAGGCTTCGGATCTTGTGCAGCAGGGTTTTGTAAGAGACGCCGAGGCTCTCCGCCGCGCGCGTCTTATTCCACTTTGACTCGCGCAGCGCATTCTGAATCTTGAAGCGCTCCACATGACTCACCGCGCGCTGCGACACTTCATCCAGCGGCCCTTCCCAAAGGAAATGATCTTCGATCATGCCATCGGGCAAATCCGCCGCGGAGGGTTTTGCCGCGGGCAGTTGCAATGCCTTGGCATCAAGACCGGGTCCGTTGCTCAGAATGGCCGCGCGCTCGATGGCATTTTGCAGCTCGCGAACATTCCCCGGCCACGAATACGTTCGAAGGCGCGCTCGGGCCTCTTCCGTCAATTCGAGCAAGGGCTTGCGGAACTCCCGTTTGAATCTTTCAAGGAAATGCTCGGCCAGCAGCAGCACGTCGTCGCCACGGTCGCGCAGTGGTGGAATCGTGATGGGCACAGCCGAAATGCGGAAGAATAAATCTTCGCGGAAATGCTTTTCGGCCACAGCCGCTCGCAGGTCTTTATTCGTGGCTGTAACAATGCGCACGCTCACGTCGATTGGCTGAGTGCCGCCCACGCGCTCGAACCGCTTTTCCTCAAGCACGCGAAGCAGCTTGCTCTGAATCGCAAAAGGCAAGTCGCCGATTTCGTCCAGAAATAAAGTGCCACGATGCGCCAGTTCGAGCTTTCCGATTTTTCGCGCGCCCGCGCCCGTATACGCGCCGCGCTCGTGGCCGAACAGCTCATTCTCCACGAGTCCCTCCGGAATGGCCGCGCAATTCAGCGCCACGAATGGCAATTCCGCTCGCGGGCTTAGGTGATGAATTGCGCGTGCAAACAATTCCTTGCCGGTGCCGCTTTCGCCCAGCAGCAGCACCGTCGAGTCCGTCGCCGCCACGCGCTGCGTCATCTGGCTTGCATCCTTCATGGAGGGATGCTCGCCCACGATTCGAGGAAATCCGTATCGCGCCGCATATTCTTCGCGCAGCAACAGATTTTCGCGTAGCAATTCCTGCTGCTTCGCCGCTCGCTCCAGCAAAAGTTTCAAATGATCCAGATCCACGGGCTTCTGAATAAAATCGAAAGCGCCTTCCTTCATCGCCGTTACTGCTTCTTCGACGGAGCCATATGCCGTGACGAGAATGACGGGAAGAGTAGGTTCGTTTCGCCGCGCCTCGCGCAAGACGTCAATGCCCGAGCAGCCGGGAAGTTTCAAATCGGAAAGGACGGCCAAGTATCGCCGGGAGCGGACCTTGTCAATCGCGGTATTTCCGTCAGGCGCCTCGTCCACGGTATAGCCCGCGCGTTCGAGCGCTTTGCGAAACATGGCTCGCAGCTCGGGCTTATCTTCGACGAGGAGGATGGGTTCCATCGTGAAATTATTTAGCGAGCCCAGCCTGAATCGCCGCCCGCCTTGCGAAGTGCCTCTTCAGCGTCCGAGATGGCTTGTTTGTCCGCCTCAATGGTCTTCTTCATAGCCGCGAGGGCGGCGGTCTTCTTGTTGATATCGTCGCGCGTCAGATCCTGCTGCATGCCCTTCAGCGGATCTTTGTAAAACTGGACGTCGGCGACTGCGGCTTCGCGCTCAAGGATGCCTAGTTCGGCCTGATCCTGGTCAAGCTTGTGACGGAGCGTGGCGAACCTGTCGCGCCAGGTTTTTTCGTCGTTTGCGGCCGGACTCGCGGCGCCACCGGGGTTCGCGCTGCCGTTTGCGTCGGTATCACCCGGCGTCGCCGGAGCCGAACCTACGGTCGAGACGCCACCCGTGGTTGGAATGCTGTCGTTATCGAAAACTTTCGCGGCTTTGGGAGCTTCCTTCTTCTGATCTCGGGCTTTGCGCGCGGCCGCCGCAATGGAATCCTCTTGCGAGGGAGCCTGTGAGGGCACCGGAGAGGCAGACGACGCCTGGGCGGTCTGCGGATCGGGCTGAGGTTTGGCATCCTGCGCGAACACACCTCCAGCTGGAAGAACGAACATGGCCGCTGCTGCGGCAAACCAAGCTGCTTTGCGCATGGCTACAGCCTCCTGGGAGGCACGTCTGGGATATGCCTACGCTTAGTTTAGATGCGAGCGGCCTCGGAGGGGAATAGGGAGGGTGAAGGTTCCTGCCGCAAAGGTAACCAGAGAAGAAACTCTGCCCCACCTGTGGGCGGGTTGCGCGCCTCGATGCTTCCGGCGTGCTGCAGTGCCACTTTTTGGACCACGGCGAGGCCTAGGCCCGTGCCTTCGGATTTCGTCGTGTAAAAGGGGAGAAAAATCTTTTGCAAGTCCTGATCGGGGATGCCGGGCCCGTTGTCCGCCACCGAAATACGTTGCCATTTTCTGCCGCCGAGCTCCTCGACGCTGCCTGTGAGTGTCACCTGCGGCTGAGCGCCACCATCGCGTGCGGCTTGCGCGGCGTTGCGCACCAGATTCAGCAGCGCCTGCCGGATCAGTGCTTCGTCGCCGGGCAACTCGTCAAATGTTCCGTGGAACTCGACGGCGCACTCGGGTATCGCCTCATGGAGCTCTTCGATCACGCGTTCCACCAGCGTCTGCATCGGGACGGTTTCATAGCAGATCTCCAGCGGCTTCGCGAAGCGCAGAAATTCCGTCACCACGTGTGTCACGGAGCGTGTCTGATCCAGGATGCGCTCCGCCGAATCGCGGACGTCGCCGGGGCGCGCCTCGCTGCGAATCATTTGCGCGTACCCGGATATCGTGGCCAGAGCATTCTTGAATTCGTGCGCGATGCCCGCGGACATTTCACCAAGCGCGGCCAGATTTTCCTTCCAGCGAATCTGTTTTTGAAGCGCGGTAAGTTCCGTTAGATCGCTCATCAGGCAGAGTGCGCCGCTTACTTTCATTTCCGGCGAGTGCAGCGAGCCTTGCGCGAGTTGATCCGTGCCGGCGCGGCCGAAATTGCGCATGGGGCGGAAAATCGGGGAAATGGTGACGCCCAGATGGCGCGGTTCTCCCTCCGGCGTCATGTGTTCCACTTCGCCGCGCTGGATCGTTTTCCCCTCGGCCAGCGTGGCAGTCAACATGCGCGTCAAATCGGAATCGGCGCCCAGAATTTCCTTGTACGAGCGATAGCGCAGCGGCCGGATGCCGAGCGCCTCTTCCGCTGCGGGATTGGTGGAGCTGATTGCCCCGGTGGCGTTCACCAGCAGCAGTCCGGTCGGCATGTTGCGCGTCACTTCTTCGGTGAGTCGTTCGGATTCCTGTGCGCGCTCTTGCGCCAGCATGTGAAGTCGGGCGAGCTCTTTTTCCTGTGCGCGAAGTTTTTCGATCACGCCTTGCATCGAAGCGGCCATGAAAGCGGAGGCGTTGTCCGTGTCGAGTTTCGGATTCGCCCACTCCGCCGACGCCGATGCCGATTGCCCGCGGAAGAGTTTCCTCACCATGAGCGCCAGCACCACAATCGCTGCCAGGAAAATAACGAACATGGCGACAACGATGCCGAGTCCCATCGGAGAAGAGACACCCGGATGCAGGGGAATAGGCCCGTTCATGGCAGTCTCTCTGCGTTCATCATCGCACCAGCATCGATTGGTACCAGTTCACCAGCGGCGTCCCGAAAAAAACAACCAGCACGGCCGCCATTCCCAGGAATGTCCCAAATGGCAATTCGTAATTCGATTCCTTGCGGCGCGCCAGAATGAACAGAAGTCCGATCACACTGCCTAACAGCGCGCCCGCGAGAATCGTCAAGAGCGTCCGCTTCACGCCCAGGAACGCGCCGACCAGGAGCATCATTTTCACGTCGCCGAGGCCCATTCCTTCGCGCCCGCGCGTCCGAAAATACGCTTCCGAAACCAGCCACAGCAGCGCGCTGCCCACGGCGGCGCCAAGAATTGCGTCTACAAATGAGAGCGCCGGCGAAGGAGGGGGAAAATCGAAAAGATGACTCGCGAGCCAGCGAGCCGTGCCGTCCACGGGCGCGGTGAAGAAGCTGAACGCGAGACCCAGAACTAATCCCGTGTAGTTCACAGCGTCGGGCAGCAGGCGTTCGCGCAGATCGGTAAATACGAGCACGATAATCAGCGCGCAGAATGCACACCACTTCAGCGTTTCCACCGTTAACCCGAATGCGAAATAACAGGCGAGAAAAAGCAGGCCGGTCAGCAGCTCCACCAGCGGGTACATTTTCGAGATGGGCGTTTTGCAATTGCGGCATTTTCCGCCGAGGATCAGCCAGCTGACCACGGGAATATTGTCGTAGGCCTGAATCGCCACGCCGCATTTCGGACAAGCCGAGGCGGGCAGCACGATGGACTTCCGCTCTGGAATGCGCAGAATGCATACGTTCAGAAAACTACCGATTACCAATCCAAACAACACTACGAAAATGCCGATTAGCGCGGAGGGGAGCACGTTTTCAATTTGCCACATCCGCAGGGTGCTCTCAAGCCGCCTCGTCCCCGCCGTGCCCGACTTCTAACACTTCTTCTGTGGTATCTTCTCACTCCGCTGTAGAAATGCGCTCCAAACCTGCCACGCAGGCGAGATCGGCTGACGAGGGTAAAAGCACATGAGAATGATGAATCTGATTCCACGCGCGGTGATGCTGATCACGGTAGCGATAACTATCTCTTTTCTCGCCGGCGCTCCCAGCGCGCGCGCCGCCTGCAAGCCCGGCGACCCCGCCGGAACATTCGTCGGCACGGCGAGCAGCCAACAGCGCGGCACACTGGATGTCACGCTCGAACTCCGTTGCGAGAATGGCGAGTACGCCGGACAGATTGAGGTGCACGAAGGTACGCTCCCACTCCAGTCTGGCAATTTCGCTGCTGGCAAGCTCCATCTGGAATTTGATGTCAGCGGCACGCCCGGAGATATGGATGTGCAGCTTGATGGTGGCGCGCTCAAAGGGACATTTACTGCGGGGGATGATTCCGGCACCGTCGAGCTTCAGCCTGAGGGACATGCTGCCCCCGTCAGCTCAATGCATCGGGGCCCAAATGGAACGTTGGCCGCCTACTTGAATCCCGACCTGCCACTTGAGCAGCGTGTGGCCGACCTCGTTTCACGAATGACCATCGAGGAAGAGGCTTCGCAGATGGGCTACAACGCGCCCGCGATTCCGCGGCTGGGCATTCCCGATTACAACTGGTGGAGCGAAGGTTTGCATGGGCTGGGCAGAGCTGGCCGCGCGACCGTCTTCCCGCAAGCCATCGGCGCAGCCGCCACGTGGGATACGGAACTCATCCACAGCACCGCCGAAGTGATTTCCACCGAGGCGCGCGCGATCTATGAAGATGCCGTTGCCACGGGATACCATGGAGCGAATCGAGGCCTCACGGTATGGTCACCGAACATTAATATTTTTCGTGACCCGCGCTGGGGGCGCGGCCAGGAAACCTATGGCGAGGATCCCTTCCTCACTGGCAAGCTCGGCACGGCTTTCGTGGAAGGTTTGCAGGGTGATGATGCGCATTATTTGAGAGCCGTTTCAACTCCGAAGCATTTTGCCGTTCACAGCGGCGAAGAAATGTTGCGCCACATCACCAACGTGGATGTTTCGCCCTATGATTTGGAGGACACCTATCTTCCGGCGTTTCGCGAAACCGTCGTGGAAGGGAAAGCTGATTCCGTGATGTGTGCGTACAGTGCCGTGGACGGCGCGCCGGATTGCGCTTCCGATTTCCTCTTAAAAGATCACCTGCGCGATGCCTGGCATTTTCAAGGCTACGTGGTGTCCGATTGCGGCGCGGTTTCCGACATCTGGAACAATCACCGATTCGCCGCAGACAATCCTCATGCAATTGCTGACGCAATCAAGGCGGGCACTGATCTTTCCTGCGGCGACGAGTACAAGGATGTCCCCAAGGCCGTCGAATTGGGGCTGCTCACCAAGGAAGACGTGGACCGAGCCGTGAAGCGCCTGTTCATCGCGCGATTCCGCCTCGGCATGTTTGATCCCGCCGATCTCGTCCCCTACGCGAAGACGCCGCAATCCGAAATTGATTCCCCCGCGCATCGCGCCCTCGCCTTGCGTTCCGCGCGCGAATCCATCGTCTTGCTGAAGAACAATGGTGTTTTGCCCCTGAAATCAGGACTGAAAACCATCGCCGTCGTCGGGCCGGAAGCCGACATCGTGGTGGCTCTGGAAGGGAATTACAACGGCACGCCGGTCAACCCTACGACGCCATTGCTGGGAATGCAGCGACAATTCCCGCGTGCGAAAATTCTGTACGCGCAGGGTTCCAAGCTTGTGACCGAGATGCCGGTGCCAGTTCCCGCGAGCGCTTTGCATCCGGCTCGGCCGGATTCTTCGGTGCTCGGCGGGCTTACGGCGGAATATTTCGACAACGCGAATCTGGAAGGCTCACCGGCGGTGACGCGCACGGATCAGTCCATTGATTTCGATTGGGCGGGAGTAGATCCGATTCCGGGGCTCAAGCACGAGATGTATTCCGTGCGATGGACGGGGAAAATCCAGCTGCCCGCCGCGGGACAATATGGCCTGGGCGTGGACGTGCCCGGCTGCTATCCCTGCGAAAACCAGGACGAGTTCCGCCTGTATCTCGACGGGAAATTATTCGCACAGCGGGCCACGACGCAGGAGTTGATGATTCCGGTCCGGTTCAGCGATACGCGCGAACACGAAATCAAACTTGAATACATGCGCCGGCGCGGAGACACGAATCGGAATCTCTCCTTCGGAGGCGATGTGGCGGGAATTCAGCTTCTTTGGGAAGCGCCCGCTGAGGCATTGCTGCGAGAAGCGAAGGCAGCCGCGATGAAGGCGGACGTGGTGGTTGCGTTTGTAGGCATTACCCGCGAGCTGGAAAGCGAAGAAAATGATTGGATGCACCTGGGCATTAATTTCCCCGGCTTCCGCGGCGGGGATCGCACAGAAATTGGATTGCCTGCGCCGCAGCGCGCATTGTTGAGAGAGCTTGCCGCCACTGGAAAGCCCCTGATCGTGGTTTTGCTCAATGGGAGCGCGGTTGCGGTGGATCGCGATTCTGCCGCGGCGATTCTGGACGCGTGGTATCCGGGCGAGGAGGGCGGCACGGCGATTGCGGAGACCCTTGCGGGAGAAAATAATCCCAGCGGGAGATTGCCGGTGACGGTTTACAAATCAGTGGAACAGTTGCCGCCTTTTAACGATTACTCGATGCGCGGGCGCACATACCGATATTTCAAAGGCGAGCCACTTTTTGGCTTCGGTTACGGGCTGAGCTACTCCAAATTTACCTACAGCGGCGTAAAGCTTTCGGCGGCGAAGCTGGAAGCGGGCACTCCGCTCGAGGTGGGTGCCGACGTGCATAACGAAAGCCAACGCGAGGGCGACGAAGTGGTGGAATTGTACCTGAGCTTTCCGAAATCGGCGCTTGCTCCGGTTCATGCGTTGCGAGGTTTTACACGCATACACCTGAAAGGCGGCGAGACGCGGCGCGTTCATTTTTCGCTTTCGCCGCGCGATTTGAGCGAGGTGACCGAGACGGGAGAACGGGTGGTGGCAGCCGGCGAATATGTGATTAGCGTGGGCGGCTCGCAGCCGGTGGCGGGAATGGCCACGGCATCGGCCGGGTTCGCAATCACAGGTTCACAGACACTTCCGCGCTGAGGCGTGAGTTACGGTCCATCGATCGAACTTAGCTAACTCGTGATCGTCTTAATTCGCGATCATTCATTCGTGATCCGGGCGATATAAACGGAAAACGGGTCGAGAACAATTTCTTTCAAACTTCCGCCCGAGGCAGGTGAGCTCTGATCGGTAAGCAGCGGAATGGCCTTCGGATGGGGGAAACCTAACAGCGCAAGGGAGATACTTGCTTTGCAGGTTTTTGCAGACATGTTTATCGCCACCAGAATTGTTTCGTCTTTCGTTCGCCTCAGATAGGAAATCACGTTCGAATCGTCTTCGTTCAATGGCAGGTAATCCCCATCCAGCAGCGCAGCTTCCGTATGGCGGAGCGAAAGGAGCTTCCGGTAGAAATTTAGTATGGAGTTTGGGTCTTTGAGCTCGCTTTCGACGTTATGCGTCTTGTAGCTTGGCGGGACGGGAAGCCAGGGCTTGGCCGAACTGAAACCGGCGTTGGGCGCGGTGGTCCATTGCATGGGGGTGCGTTCGCCGTCGCGTCCCTTCTGGAGTGGCCATCCGGTCTTGCCGTAAGGGTCCTGCACCTCTTCCTTGGTTTTCGGATCATTATTTTCCATGCCCAGCTCTTCGCCGTAATACAGGATGGGCGTGCCACGGAGAGTGAGATAGAGCGCCGCCAAGAGCTTGGCAATTTGATCGTTGTGCTGGCCATCCCCATAGCGATTGTAGGAACGCTGGATATCGTGATTGCTGATTACAAACACGGGCCAGCCGCCCGCGCCTTCCACGGTCGCGATTTGTTTGCGGAATTCATCGGGAGAAAGCTTGTTGACCATGGTGAACAGGAAATCCATCGGCAATTGGAGTTCGTTGTCGTGTTCGCCGTAGTATTTCTTGAGGCCGCCAATGTCGTCCGTCCAGGTTTCGCCAATCAGGACGGAATCATATTGGTCGGCGACTTTGCGCAAACCGCGCAACGCCTCGTGAACTTCCGGCAGGTCGGAGTTGTATTTGTTTTCTTCGTTGGGATCGCCGAATTCATTTTTGCCCGGCAGGACGGGGTTGTCGTGGAGGCCTGGGTCTTCGTACAGCGCATTCACGGCATCAAGGCGGAAACCGGCGACGCCGCGTTCGTACCACCAGCGCGACACGTCATACATTGCTTTTACGACAGCGGGATTGCGCCAGTTCAAGTCCGGCTGCTGAACTTCGAAAAAGTGATAGTAATACTGGCCGGTGGTGGCATCGAACGTCCACGCGGAGCCGCCGAAATCAGAAATCCAATTGTTCGGCGGGACGCCCGGCGCCTTGCCATCGCGCCAGACATACCAATCGCGGTACGCCGAAGTGCGCGAAGATTTTGAATCGAGAAACCATCTGTGCTGGTCGGAACTATGGTTGAGCACAAAATCGAGCACGACGCGGACGTGCCGCGCTTTCCCGGCGGCTACCAGATGATCGAAATCGTCGAGAGTGCCGTACATCGGATCGATATTTTCGTAATCCGAAACGTCGTAGCCGAAATCCTTCTGCGGAGAAGGGAAGCAGGGGGAAATCCAGATGGCGTCAACTCCCAGGTCGTGCAGGTAATCGAGCTTGCTCGCGATTCCATTCAAGTCGCCGATTCCGTCGTTGTTGCTATCCGCAAAACTGCGCGGATAGATTTCGTAGAAGACGGCGTGTTTCCACCAGGCGCGATCCGCATGATCCGCGGACGCGTCCTGCGCTCGCGATGGCGCGGCCATTAACAGCAGGCAACAGGCGGCCAGCAAGGCCAGGAAACTTGTCTTCGAAATCAGTTTTGGAACACTGAATCTCATGGTGCGCTCCCGGGGGGCATGTGGTGTCCGATGGCACAAAGTGTACACCGTTTCGCACACCTGGTTCGCGCCGGGCGTTTCGCGCTTTTCACCTCCGCGGATCGCGAATTGAACAGGGTCCGGGCCTACGCTAAACTGGATTGTTTACGCCTATGAATTTATTCGAGCAGAGAATCCGCCGCTACGAACATATGCGCTGGGCGCAGGAGCCGAACCGCCGCAGCCTGCCTTTTTCCTGGGGCCTGGAGCACATCGGTGGCGACGCGAACGATCTCGACCCGGGCGCCTTTCTGGATCGCTTCGCGGACCAAACGATCGCGCGGAGCGAGGAATGGTTTGCCGCAACCCCCGCCGACGACTATTCGCTCAGCGGCGAAAACGTGCTCACCTTTACCAGCCAACTTGTTTCGCCCTGGCCAGAAAACAATCGCGTCCACGCGCAATTTTTCCCGTCGCGGCGTCGCGGCGGTGGCCCAGCCGTCGTGGTGCTTGCCCAATGGAATGCGCGTTGGGAAGAGCAGCAAGCCGTGTGCCGCTGGCTCAATTTCCTGGGAATCAGCGCCGTGAAATTGAGCTTGCCGTATCACGATCGCCGCGCCATCCCGAACCATCCTCGAGCAGACCATTTGGTTGGCCCGAACATCGGCCTGACGCTGCAAGCGAATCGACAGGCAGTCCTCGACGTTCGGCGCACGCTCCGGTGGCTTGAGCGGCAAGGATACGACCGGCTCGGACTGCTTGGCACCAGCGTCGGGTCTTGCATCGCGTTTGTAACGATGTGCCACGAGCCAGCGGTGCGCGCAGGCGCTTTTCTCCACGTGGCCACCTATTTTGGCGATGTGGTAGCGACTGGCCTGACAACCATGAACGTCTGGGAATCCTTACAGACAACCGTGAAGCCCGAGGAGATTCGCCGCTACTGGTCGCCCATCAGCCCGTTTCCCTATTTCGAAAAGCTGCAAGGCGCGAACAAAAAAATCCTGGCGATCACGGGGCGTTACGATCCGACATTCTGGCCCGAGTTTACCGATGATTTTCTTCGCATGATTCGCCGCGACGGCGTTCGATTTAAAGGCCTCTCGCTCCCCTGTGGACACTACTCGCTCGGCGTCGCGCCATTCAAATACGCCGCTGGATACCGGTTCGGAACATTTCTCCGCCGTGCACTCGCGTAAATCCAGCTAAAGTTTGGAATGCTTTGGCCGATTCAGATTGTGGAGGCATTTCCCATGGCAAACCCGGTTAGTCATGTTGTGGGCGCTCAGCAGCCCGCTCAAGTGACGCAGGCAACGCAGCCCGCCAAGCAGGCCGCTCCTTCGAAATCAGCCGCGCCGCAGGACACAGTGAGCATCAGCTCGCAGGGCAAGGCCGCCAGCCAGGCGCAAGCTGAGGCGAAGGCGCCACAGGCGCCCGGCGACACTGACCAAGACGGCGAGAGCAAGTAGCGGGAATTAGCCGCGGCATTTTTCGGCGCCGACTGACAGATACGGCGAGGGGATTTCTCGTCGTGGTGTTTTTATGAAAAAAGGCTACGGAAGAGAAGCGGCACTTCCGGAAGGCTTCCGTGCAATTATCGAAGAACGGCAGCGAATTCCCCCGCTGCAATGCTGTGCGCTACCGTAGCAATATCCGGCGCGAGCGAACGGTCCGCCTCCACCGTTTTGGAAAGTGACCGCACGATCGAGTAAGCCTTCGTCGCTTCCACGCCAGTGCGCAGCGGCGCGAGGAGATCGATCCCCTGGCACGCCGCCAGCAGTTCAATCGCGAGAATATTTCTCAGGTTTGCAATCATCGGCGCAATTCTCCGCGCACCGCTCATTCCCATGGAAACGTAATCTTCCTGATTCGCGGAAGTCGGAATGGAATCGACGGAATGCGGCGTGGCCTGCGTTTTCATTTCGCTGGCCAGCGCGGCGGCGGCCACCTGCAGAATCATAAATCCTGAATTCAGCCCGGCTTCACGAATTAAAAACGCCGGGAGTTGACTGGTCTGCGGATTCGTCATCTGCTCGATGCGGCGCTCGGAAATTCCTCCGAGCGTGGCCAGCGCGACCGCGAGTTGGTCAGCGGCCATGGCCAGCGGCTGCCCGTGGAAATTTCCGCCGCTCACCACGTCTCCCGAATCTGCGAACACGAGTGGATTATCCGTGGCACTGTTTAATTCAATCGTCAGGGTGGCGTGGATTTGCGCCAGAGCATCGCGCACGGCGCCGTGCACCTGGGGCGCGCAACGCAGGCTGTAGGGATCCTGCACGCGAGGATCTTTTTCCGCCGCCCGGTGCGACTCACGAATCTCGCTCCCGCGATTCAGGCGGTCGAGATTTCGCGCGGTGGTTGCATGCCCCGCGTATGGTCGGGCCTGCGCGATGCGCGCGTCGAAAGCTGCGGGACTTCCGCGCAAGGCGTCGAGCGACAGCGCCGTGGCGACGTCCGCAGTATCCGTTGCAATCTCCGCGTCGCGAAGCGCAAGCGCGA
>Ga0308309_10000265_pt1 | contig 35788 bp, 46 predicted proteins | sample HubBroMetageWFT5_FD_192491 | JGI IMG/M metagenome (GOLD analysis project Ga0308309, IMG submission 192491) | Warmed and freeze-thawed soil microbial communities from the Hubbard Brook experimental Forest, New Hampshire - Hubbard Brook CCASE Soil... | ecosystem: Environmental > Terrestrial >...
TCCAGTGCGGTGAGCAACCCGAATTTCGCGAAGCGCGAACTTGGTGTGTCGCCGCTGGCGAGACGTTCTAGGAGTTCTGCGTCCAACCAGAACTTTCCTATCAACATCGGCACCGTTACACCTGCGATGCCGTATTCCTTGATGTCGTCGCGGAGTTCCTGATCGACATCCTCGATGAACTCTTCATCCGGTTGTCTGCCCTCAAGTACCATTCTTACGTCACCGAGAAGTGCCTCAACATACTTTTGGCGAGCCTGCCATGCGGCCAACTTCTCCGGGTCAACGCCTCGAAGTGACAGCGACCAGAAATCTTGGATGGTCTCGACCGCGTGGAGTTCTTCTTGTGATGCTGCCGTCGCCTTAGCTTCCTTGGCACGGGCGCGTTCCTCACGCTTTCTTTGTGCATCGGCGGCGCGACGTGCTACCGCTTCTGGTGATTCATCTCTCATAATTGCTCCTAGCTAGGCGCTATACTTGTCGCTCTTTCCTTCTTTTCGAACCCACTTGAGCATCTCGGTATCGATGCAGTTTTTCCACGCCATCTTGAATGTGCCGAGACCGCCCGGTAAGCGCTCCGGGTGAATGACGCGGCGACAATCCCTCATGCTTCCCGGGGTGGCCTTGGTCGTGTGCTGCTTCGACCATTGGATGATTGAATTTTCCATCGCTTGAATGTGGGTCCATGCATCGCCCGGGTTCAACTTCTCACGCACTGCGATGACGTAGTCACCGAATCTGGTCGCGGCTTCTACCAGTTCCGGGCCTACGGTCAATGTGGTGCTGTTGTGATTCTCCGGTGCGTTCGTGATCGCGAGCACCATCAGTAGCTGCTTAACGAACTCAAGCACGCGCGTTGCGGCATCTCGTCCGTTGTCAAACGAGTACCACCACTGTTGAAGTAGTGCGCCAGCTTCCGGCGATAGCTGGACACTCTGTCCCGGCATCTGAGCGAGACGGGCGAGACGGTCGTATGCCTTATGCACCGCTGCCACATCGGATTGCAGTGGTTGTGGTGGAACTGGTGGATTGTTCGTCGTAATAGAGATGAAGCGACTGCGCAATCCATCTGCGCCGCCTCCCGTCCCAGTCCAAAGCATCGGATATTTTCTAGTGGTGGTACCTGCCAAGATCGCAAGGTGCGCATTCTCAACTTTTTTCTTCCCGTCACCTTTCGTTCCGCTGCCTGTGCGGTTGCCGGAATGCAGCTTCAACAACTCTATGAAGAGCGTCGAGACGCGGCCTTGTGATGTGCGGGCCTTTTCGAACACGTCGCTCAACTCGTCCGGGTCTAGGAGAGCCTTTGCTGCCAAGTCCAAGCAGATGCCCTTGTCGTAATCGCTCTTCGAATCCTTGGCAAGCTGAACAAACTGGTCCGCGATGAATTGCCCACTGTCGGCAGATGCCAACAAATCCGGCGTGCTGCATAGTCGCGGCTGTTTGTCGGTGGTCAGCATCGTCACCATACCGTCCACGATCTTCATCGCGTTACGGGCTTCGTTGATGCTCGCAGTTTTTCCGCGATTGGGAGTGCTCACGAGAACGGTGTAGAATCGCGGCTGGATGTGCTTCTCCATCCCGAACGTGTCGATGCCGGAACGTAGAAGGCCGAAGTGAGTGACCAACGAAAAATACTTGAACTCGTACGGAAGACTTGGGTACAGCGCACGAGCTAGGTCGCTCAATACTCCCGGCATTACTGGGCAATCAGGAAAGCGGTCCTCTACATCCTTGTCGCTCGCTGCCTCTTCCGCATCTTCTTTATCGAGTTGTGCACGAAGTAGCTTCGCGTACTTCTCGTACTCTTCCGGTGTGGTGGGTTTCTTCTTGTTGGCCTTCAAACAGTAGTGATCGACATATATGCGGTTAGCTTCTGCTTGCGCTTCGTTCTGCTTGTCCACGGCCTCTTGTGCGATTCGGGCAGATTTATCGGCGTACGTTTTCTCATCGTCGATGACCGCGCTCAGCGCTTCACCGATGAAGTCTTTGGCCTCGTCATCTGAAAGCTCGTAGTTGGCGCGAAGAAGTGCGAGGGCCTTCTTGTAGTCACCGTCTGCTTTGTTTACGGCGACGGACGCGGCTTGCTTAATCTCTTCGTCCGTCACTTCGGTATCTGGCTCCGCTGATGGTGCGGGTTCAACATCATCAGACACGATGAGTGTTGGTTCCGATGGTGCTGGGGTGATTGCGGGTGCGACTTCCACAGATTCTTCAACAGGCTCTGTCACTGCAACCGCGACTGCCTGCGATGGCGCAACGCCCAACTGACGCTCAATTTCGTCTAGTACGGTTGTTGCCACGGTTGGCACCCAACGAAGAATCAGCTTCAAATAACTTTCGGTGTCAACGCGCTTGCGGCCCATGCTGCCGTACACCTTCGTTGCGTCGAGCAACTGGTCGGAGGTGTAGCTCATTGGTTGCCCCCCAGAACCTCGACGCGCACAGCCACAGGGAGTTTTCCCGGCAGCGGTGGGCGTGGGTCAACTTCGAAAAGCACGCACGCATTGAGTGATGGCTCCGGGCCACTGATTACGCGGCCAGCGAACAGGAAAAATCTCTCGGGCGGGTTGACATCTCGCACGATGATGGTGCCGATTGCTTTCAGCACGTTCCAACTATTGATGGTGCCTAGTCTCTTCATTTTCTTTCCTTATTTACATTCTCACTTCGCCTGCTTTCTCGGCAGTGCCACTGGGCTGTCGCCGTGCTGCATTACTAAAATGGCTCTCGCTCGATCTCGGCGCGTCGTGCTTGTTCCGCTAGTTCTTCGCGGACTCGCTGGGCACCACCGTCAGTCCACGTCGCGCCGCCCTGTCTGTGCTTCTTAAATTTGGAGTGTTCCTCCAATTCGCAAATAAAATCAGGACCACCGTTTGTATCGGGGCACGTCGCCCCACACTTCTCTTTCGTCGTCATCACCGTCTCCGAATTTAATTTCCTCCTTGTCTCAATTCGGGATTGGCCCGGGGACCGGAAGTGACTGCTATTTACATCAATTGGTGCTGCAAAAATTATTCTGCTATTCCGAATAACGACTGCACAGCCGTACGGATGCTGTTCGTTTCCACTTGATGCTCTTTCACAAATTTGAGAATCGCTCGCAGGCGCTCCGGGTCCGTAGGTAACGCGAGAGGGGAAACGGCATCCTCCAACGTTTGCAAATCTAGCGTGATCTCCGACAGCTTCGCCTCGACCTCACAGCCCAAGTAAGTCACGCCCAATAAACCATTCGAAAATGCAGCGGGAGAAATGTCAGCGATCAGCGCAATGTTACGCGCAGGCAGCTTCAACGAGAGTTTGAGCGCATCAGTGCGCTGCTTCACTCTGTTCATCGTTGTTGTCAGTGCCATACAGCTTGACCTCGTATAAAATGTCGGTCGAAAATTTTAAGCGCAGCAAGCCGGGGAGGCCCACTGCGCCTGATGCGGAGAGGAGATGCCTACACCTATGCAGCACGCCGCGTGGGTCGTGAGCAAACAGGCGTGCAAGCGATTGAATCTCAACAACTTAATACGCGTTTACGGGTCTTCTTTACTCTGTCACGAAACTCTTTTAGGAAACGGTGGGCAGGCGAGTGATGATGCCAAAGTTTGCCGTCGAGGTAGTGACCTCGCGCTGCGATCAACAGAACGTTGTCCCCGGTCTTCTCGGCTAACGCTTTCAAATCACGGATGTAGTTCGCTTGCTTGTCGGCGGCTTTCAGCGCCTCTTCCGTATGACGGCGGGCCTGCACCCACGTCGAAGCCATGTGACCGCAGGCGTAGCATCGTAGAGTGGGCTGGTGGATGAGCGTTGATTCGTCTGTGTCCCAAAGGGCGTTGACGACCTCGTTTCCTTCGAACATCATCTCGGAAATTTCTGGCAGCAAATCCCAGATCGTGACTTCGCTTTCCTCGTACGGAAGACGTGACGATGTGATGCCACTATCGTCATCACTTGTGTCATCCACGTTCGGTGATGCGCCCATCGCAGGCTTCCTGCCGCCGTATAACTCCTTTGACTCAGACTTGGAGTGGATGCGCTCGATGCGGTCAATGAACTCACCAGCTACCAGTTTGCTTCCGGTATGCCCTTCCAAGCTGCTGCGGCCCTTCGTGTCGTGGATGTTGTAGGTCTTGGCGAGTGCGCGAAGATGTTCGACCGTCAACTCGTTGAGCGAATCATGGAAGGTGTCGAGGGCACGGCGCATCATCTCGATGCTCGCGTGCTCCGATGTCTTGATGCGGCGCACGATCAGCGTAATCAGATTGTCGCGCTCCGGTGCCGTGTCCTCGCGTTCTTCCCTCTCACGCTGGGCCTTCTTGCGCTCTGCCGCCGTCATCGGGCGGTCACCCTTCGGCGGTCTGCCGCGTTTGACAGGTGCGACAGGTTCCGCCGAAATAGGTGTTGGGGCAGGTACGACTACGGCTTCTTCCGGTTCCGGGGGAAGGCCGACCAGTCCAGTGAACGCGCGTTGAACTTTGCGGCGCTGCATCATGCTGTTGCAAGAGTACGTAGCCACTTCGCCAGCGGCTCCACTACTTGTTTCTCTTGGTGTTGTTTGATGTACTTCGTCTCTTGCCCGCTCAAACAATCAGTGATGAATCGTCCGCCGTGAATGGTCGTGAACTGTTTCAATTGACGCGCCATCTGTCCGTGTTGTGTATCTGTATAGCCCGCACCTTCCGGCAGCATCCCACCCGAGGGAGAAGATAAAGGCAACGCTGGTGAGATCGAGCGATTGATCGGCTTCGACTGGGGAAGTGTGTCGAGTTCACCTTGTATGGCCTTCATCTCGGCCACAAGTTGCTTGATGCGTTCCCTCATCACACCCTTGTAAGCGGAGTTTGGTGAATCGAGATAACTCTGAATTTTGGTGGATGTTTCTGCTAGTACGTCGCTAATCATTTATTCCTCCTGCGGGGGTTACCCGCGCCGTCTCGCTGACTGCCGAGGTCGGTTTGGCGGGGGCCGAGTGGCCCCCATCCTCTTTACCAAACCAAGACGTTTGTATCGTGTCCTTTGATTTTCGCGCGATAGACCGTCGCAATGCCTTGCACATCGTCGGCAAACGACACCACACCAGACGCCGAAACTTTGTTCATGAGACGCTTGCTCGACTCAGTGCTCGACTCAGTGAATGCGCCTACGATGCTAGGCTTGCCCTTAGTCCACTGGATGTTCACAGCCCCCAGTGTTGGGTTCGCTTTGAATAGAGGCTCACATGACTGTTCGATTTTTCTCTCGTTAGCGTGCAAGTCGAAATCTCTACGGAGGTTTGTTGCTGTTGCCATTGTGTCCTTCTCTCCCGCCTTAGCGGTATTCCTTGCGGTCCTTCTCCGAGGCCGCTCCGGGTCATGCTCAAAACTCTTACGCAGCCACTCGCTGAGCCTGAATCCACGCGGAGACTTCCGACCAACGGTAATAGGTGACTTTGCGGGAGACGGGATAATGTGGAATCGGATTGGTGTTGCGGCGACGAGTCCACTCGTGAATGGTCGAGACTTTGACGTGAAGACGTTCAGCGACCTCTCGCACGGTCAGGAACGATTCATCGTGTCTGCCAACAACTGATGGAACAGACGTGGGTTTGCCCAGTCTTACTACGGTTGAAGTTTTCATGATTGGTGCCGAAGATGAGAAGTGATCTTGGCAGGTTGCGACTCCGTCTAGCTGTTGCTACGGAGTGCGTTCTGGTGGGAACCGTTCTCGTCCCGCTGCCGCTTCGATGATGCTAGCGACTTGTTGGCGGTGCAGCCCTAATGGGCTATCTGATTGATTTTCGGAGTCCTCCTATTCACCGATATTCTCCCACACTTGGGAGGCGTTGTCAAGAGAATAATAGATAGCAATAGATAAAACCCCTATAAAACACGGTGATATAACACGCATCTGCTTGAATTCACGGCGGTTGGTCGAAGAGGTTCTATTAACCGCCAAAGGGCGGACGGGCGGGAGGTCCTATATAAGGATACAACGCAGATTTTGCAGAGGGACCTTGATTCTAGATCGTTTGCACGCGGTCTCTTCGAGGCACGCGGATTCGCGCTGCGTTATAATCGCATGGCAGGAGGCCACATGGCAGACATCCAGCGAATCAGCGTGCAACAAGCGAACGCAAAGACAAAAGCAAATCAAGCCTTGCTAGTTTGCGCCTACGAGGACGAGGCCAAATACCAGAGGCTAAATCTGGACGGGTCGATATCCTTTGCCAGCTTGCAGTCCCGGGCGGCGTCCCTGCCGAAGACACAGGAAATCATTTTCTATTGAGGTTGACCCGGCGATGCCAGCGCTGTCGGTCAGGCAGCGAAATATCAGGCGCAGGGCTTCACCAACGTCAAGGTGCTAGACGGTGGTGTCGGAGCGTGGAAGGCTGCGGGATACTCGATGAATTGAATGACTGTCTGAGAACCAACCGGGTTCCTCGAAGTGCTATAATTTGTTTCCCCGTTTCCCGCCAGAGGCATCAATGGACAAATCAAAAGACCCGGAGTTGCGGGACTGTGTCGTGAAGCTGCGCGACGATCACGAGGTCGAGCACTGTGTAAGGCTCCGCGCAACGTCCGTGTATGAAGCGGCGCTCCGTGGTTTAGCAAGACTCCAAAAAGTTGGATGGGAAGGCGACGGCTCTCAAGTGAGAACGGTTGTGGTGGAAATCTATGAAGAGCCGACCACGCATACCGTCAACGTTAAGAAAATGCTCGACTGGCTGAAACAACCCGGGCGGTCTCCGTACGACGAGTTCAGAAAACAAAAGCTGCGTCCGCTTGCGAAATAGCTAACTCAACTGATTGACCCCAGCGGGTGCATTAGCGATTTCTCGTCAGGGAGTTGATTTCACAGCAGGCGTTGGGGAGCAGTTTTCCAATTCCTTGACGACCCATTTGACAAATGTTTCGCAATCCGCGATTGCATCAACGAGGGCCTTCTTTGTTACGAAAAAGCGGTCTTCATCGTCTACAAAAACTGGCTTCTTAATTTTGTCAAGATAGTCTTGTAGGACGTGGTCGTTCCGATGAACGCCTGCATTTCGCGCCAGAACGACTTCCTGAATGCGGTCAAATGAGACAGGCGCGTTATTGAAGTCAATCTTGAATCTATCCTGATACTCGTTGGCGACCCTTATCAACCAACTCTTCCCTGTATAATTTGGTTTTGGTGGGTGACTCTTATCCAGATATTTCTTCGCGCCATCCAGTGCTTCTTGAAGAGAGAATTTCAACCAGTCGAGCGCAAGTGCGCCGACACCTTGTGTTCGTTGCCGATATAGGTCCTCCTGCCACTCTCTTTCCTGAAACATAAGGCCGCCTTCCGATTCACTTCGTTCGAACGCCGCCCCGATATTTTTATTATAATATTCCTGATACTTCTTATGCTCGTCGTCTAGCGCCGTTGAAGCGCTATCAAATACATGAAGAATTAGCTCCCGCGTGTTGATGGAAAAATCGACGTAATGCAGTAAGCCGAGATTGATGCTGCTCCAGCCCATAAATTAGTCAAATAGTCCCGGACCTTTGCCGCTATACGGCTTGGGCGGCAACGGCAAATCGGCGACGCTCTTTACAGTGATGTCCACAAAGGCCGCGAGCCTCTTGATGTCCGGGTCTTCCGAATAAATCGTCGAGACGTTTTGCGTTCTAGAAATCGCGACGATCTGCCAATCAAACTTGACCTTCGCCCATGTGCCGCCAGAATCACCCTTCTTCTTTCCAGCATGTTTACGGGCGACAGCTTCAACCAACAACGCCAATTCAAGGGCTGCCTTGGTGTCGAACGGCGCGATCAAAAACTTAGGGCTGTGGGTCAACTCATGGAGAATCTGGCTTCGCGAATGCCCGACACCGATCAGGAGTTCTGCCAACGCGGGACTCGGGATGACGATTCGTTCACCGGAACCTTGCAAACTTCCGATCAGATAGTCGATGCGATCTTTAGCGCGTTCAACTTCGCACGGTGCGTTGGGGATGAAGAGAAATGTTAGAAACGTTGAATCAAAGGCGACCATCAGACCTCTAACCGTGTCGGAGTTTAATTATGTCTCCCAAGGGGTCCTTAGAGTTCATCAGATCGTTGTGCGGTATAGCCCGCAACCTGCCGACGACATCGAGTAGGCTGGCATCGTTTAGTTCCTCGAAGTCTCGAATGTCAAACCATCGCAGTTCCCACTTACCCTCGCTATTCCGATACCACTTTCCCTTGCCATGCACACGAATCGTTTTTCCGAAAATATAAGGAGCAAGTTTCCTCGCCAGTTCTCTCGTCGTGTTGCAAGCGTGGTGTACACCCTCATATAGCAAGTGAACGGGCACAGTCTCGTCCATGCCGCCGATCTTTATCAGCATTCCGTCGAGGGAACCGTCTTCCCAAAACGGCCCGAAGGTTTCTTCGGTGCCTTGAGACTTTCGCGGGAACTCGATCAGGACTTCACCCTTGTCCCACTCCATGAAGGCCGACGTGTCGTCCTCGTCGAGATAGAAACGAATCGCCTTTAACGCCTTCACTGCTTCCTTCGGCCCGATACCACCCTGTGCTTGCCGCACCCGTTCGGAGATCGTCGGTTCGACCTCGGCATCGACTTCCATCGCGCAATTCGCGCTACCGTCGTCAACTCGCAGGAAATGGACGTTGTCTTCGTTGCCTAGCAGCGTCGCGAGTTCCCGCAAGTAGTCGGCGAGCCGAGCCATCGGGAACGTGTGCGGAGTTGTCCCCTCGATGCTGAAATGTAGCTCTTTCTTTGGCATGTCGGCTTTCCGGGTCAGGCTTGCGTCCCCGACTATATCCTACCTTCGGACAAAAGCAGGAGACGCTAGTTTGATGAAAGAGGATGCTTATTCAGGTACACGGTGGAAGACGTGGCGGCGAGGTAAAAGCGCGTGTGGGGTGGAGACAGCCGGGGGTACCTTTCGCAGATCGCGCGTGGTGAGTGCCCCTGCCGGGTATGCCGGGTAGCGGGAAAGGGGACCCGTCCAGATTGAATGGTAGAGCGCACGTTGCCACGAATGCGCCCGCCCGAAGGTGGTCCCCCATTGGGGCGACCACGCCTTGCCACCCCGCCCGGGCCTGCCAATTGGCCTCGCGAATGCTGGGGAGCAATTATTCTACCATTTATCGGTTATTTAATTGCTAGGAGAGCATATCAAGGGCCAAGTCGTCGATGCCTCGCTCGCGGGCCGGATCGTTGCGTTGCCAATCGTTGCAGGGAGGGCCAGCCCGCTAGCCTGCGGTTCTTCGCCGCGTCGCGCGTGAGTCTGTCGCCGCTAACTGGCTTCCGGTTCTGCCTTCCGCTGCACGCTTGGCGGCGCGATGGCGCTCGATGTATTCCTCGCAAGCCTTGCGTACGAGCCAGCCCGCAGGACGATCAATGCCATCTTCTTTGCCAATGCGTTCCAGCGCGTTCCATAGGTCGTTGGGCATTCGGACGTGTCTGATAGGTGTTTCCATACGCGAATCATTTCACGACACGCTGCCGACTGCAAGTATATTCATCGTGTCGCTATCGTATCACAGCCAACTCCTTACAGGTCAACGAGATCAAGTTTGACATTCTCCGCTACTGACAAACTCAAAAATAACGCTTGACAATTCTGCACTGTGTGCTACTCTGTGTACACGATACATATACGCCGTGTTACGACAAAAAGCAGGCCCTGAATGGCTCTCGAATATCTCAGCAAAGACGAACTCCGCAAGGTTCTCGCAGTCGCTGCAAACTACGGCACTCGCGAGGCTTGCATGATCGCTCTGGCCTACGGTCACGCTCTTCGCGCGAGTGAGATCGTCTCGCTGACCTTGGAAGACATTCGCGGCGGGAAGATCGTCTGCCGCCGTGGAAAGAAGTCTGAGCACACGGTCGAGTCGCTGCGCTCCCACGAGATCGATGCACTCACTGACTGGCTGCGAGAACGCGGCGACGGTGACGGCTCTATTTTTCTTTTCACCTCGCGCCAAGGCTCCCGCATGTCGCGCCAGCAATTCTACAATCTTTTCCGCAAGATTGCGGAACTCGCCGGACTCGGCGAGGGCCGCGTGAATCCGCACATCTTGAAGCACTCGTATGCCTCGCACATGATTCGCGCAGGCGTTGACCTCGCGTACGTTCAGAAGGCGATGGGCCACGTACACATTTCCTCGACCGTGCGCTACACCCACGTCACTGTATCGGAAGCGCAGGCGAAGTCTAACGCGGTCGTTGACGCCGTGCTCGCCTAACCCTCAAATCCCAGATCGAATCTCTTCGGCCTGCCCTCTCGGGGTGGGCCGTTTCATTTGCAGCCATCGTAGCACACTGTATCCTGCCTGTGTACTCTACCAGCACACACCGCCAGATCGCTCGCCTACGGGCTCCCCTGCTCGATTCCCGGGCCATTCCATTCTAGACGACTGGCTGGACCTCTTGCGGACTTGACCCCGTGACATGTAACAAACCCACCCACAAGTGCAAGAATTTCCTGGCAGTTATGCGATTTTGTAGAATTTGGACAAAATATCCGGCTCAAGACGACTTTGGTAGGAATCTGCCTGACAAAGCCTCGCAGGACGGACGGCCTACCGTAGATCGATTTGTGAGGGGCGTTTGGAGAATCGTCGCCAGAAAAAGCTGTATACACGGCAACATGATTTACACACCGTCGCCGCTTACACCAAAATAAAGCACGTTATTCAAACTAAAGGATTTATTTCGGAGAATCGTCCCACGATGCTTTGGAAGCGACGATTCTTGGTGACGATTGGTGACGAATTGGCGACGATTACTCGCGGCCTTTGTGGCTTCGGTTTTACGCGAGCCTAGGAAGGCACTGAACCCTACGCCTTGGTCGGCCACCGCTTATCTGATCTTCTCCATCACAAACGCCGCCTCATTGATGGCCCTCTCCACGAAATAATCCTTCGCGAAATTCGGCTTATCTGACTCGATGCACTCGATCAGCTTCCGTGCGGACAAAATCGTAGCGGCAAATAAAATGGCGTGCTTGCGTTCTTCGGTCATGGGAACCCCGCAGTTGATTTGGTGCGGGTAGAGATTGGGAGGACGATTCTACTTTAGTTCCTGTGCTTGTGCATCCAGCGGGTCGGCGCGTTTTGTCGTTTCACGGCGAACGAAAAGGGTGTAGAAGGTAGGGCAAGGTGGTCAAATGGGCAGAGCCACTAACTTTGCACGCGAATTGGTTAAATCACTCCAAGCTAAAAAATCGAACTACGCATGGAACATCGCAAAGCCTCCGGGCGATAACCGCGAGGCCGTGGATGTTGTTGGGGAAGGACGCAAGAGACTGATACTTGTCGAAGTCGAGCTTCGGAGGTATGGACCCGTAGCTAACATTGTGAAAATTTGGAAATGGTTAGACGAAGATGCGAAGGCATTTGAGGGTAAGAAGGTGACTGTGATTCAGGCATTCTCTTCCTTCTACGGCAGGCAAGGCAGACCGTTTCTAAGAGAGAACTCCGAGTTCCTTGGACGACAACTGCAAACACAATTCAAAGGCCGCGTGAAATACATCCCCATTTCTTTCAAGTTCAACCCCTACAAGAAGAGGAAGACGGCAAGCGTCACGCAAGGCGGTGGAGCAATGCGGAATGCGGCGAGAAAGCTCAGCAACAAAATTGCACTCAGCGCAGAGCATGATTAGCATTCCCTTGCGGCCCGAACAGGTCGCGCTGGAACTCGACGAGTAAACTCTTCCGCGATAGTTTGCACGCTGTCTTTGGAGCCAACGTGTGCTAACACCCCGGCACAGGCATGCCATCCAACGGCAGATCAAAAGCGGAAAACTTGAAACGTGTGCCCATTGGGCAGCACAGAACACATGGCGGGCGCGAGCGCGTCACCGCTCCGCGCAGATGACGTTCCAAAGAAAAGTATGGTCAACAAAATGTCGCGGTCACGCGATCTATGAGTGTCCAACCTGCGGCAGAGAGAAAATGTGCAGTACGGACCTTGGCAAAGGTTTGAAGAAGTGCCTGCATCTCTTCTGCCGGGGAGTCGAATTTGATGTCATTTGTGTCGGCAGGCACGGCACTGTGGACCGTGGTTTGATCGTCTACAAGCACTAAAAACGTAATGATTCACCGACAGACAATGCGATGCGTTCCTAGCGATAGCCATTCAACCTGTTTCGCTGGATTACCAATGACGATCATCCCATAGGCACTGCGCACGTTCTCAAGCCAAGGATGCTCTCGCCATGTCTCGGGAAATACTCTGACGGCGTCGCTGGCTGTAGGCTCATCGAACTTCCGCGAAAAGTGGTTCATTGCTCTTTGTCCTCCTGTTGCGTCCTGCTAGGCTCTCAGGCCCATAGGACTCAGACGAGTCATCGCCATCACCAGAACCACTAAGAGCACCACAAGCAGAACGGCTTGAGGCTCGATAGCTATCGTGAAGTAGTTATTCACGACTGCCGGATTTGCCTTTGGTACTTCCAGTTCTTTCTTCGGCGAACTTGGAGATGGTACGAATCCGTAGCCGGGATTGTCGCTCATGCTTTCACCGTAAGGGGTTGGAGAAATTCCAACTTGGATTGATTAGAACGTAGTTCGGAGACTCCGCGGGTTCCGAGAAGCCGAACCAAATTGACCATTCACCACTATCTTCCAGCCACGGAATTGGGCGTCCAAATCCCGATGGAAGAGCCTCCCCTTGCAAACGTTGAAGTAGTTCTTTCGCTTGAATAGAGCGAATGAATACTTTCAGCCCCAACCCGTCGTTGGTTAGCTCAAAACGTCGGGTTTCTGTGCTGTCCAGATTTTCGCTCGTCCACTTGCGTATTACATCGGCAATCCGAAGGATTGTTCTCTTGTATTCGTCACGCTGACTTCGGGCGGGTCCGTACATTTTCTCTCCCCTCCTGAACAATCCTAGCATTCGCTCTTCGAAGCGTGTCAAGACCTATTCAGGTTTGGTACTTTTGTGCAATTCGGGAGTCCGACGACGCCCCGGCCCTATCGTCTTACGTTGAAGCTCGGCGTATTTCAGGCGAGACATGTCCGCCTGCTCCGCTCCGTAAACAGCGTTCGTAGGTGTTCATCGTGGGTCGGAAGCCTCGCGTGGAACAGTGGCCGTCCACATTACCGCCTTTATCTCCGGCTTCTTTTTCAGAATGTCTTCGGCTTCGCTCAGAACATTCACGGAGGTATCTGTGAGGTAGTAGATTTCGTTTAGGCTGCGGCCATCGTTAATTGCTTTTCGTGTTTTGGAAGGAAAACCTTTCTCGATATTGGCGGTCACGTAGCCGTTCTCGATCTTCAACACTTTCACAACTATGCCGCGTTCTTTCAGTTTGGGATTGCTATCAAACTCACGCTGAACATCCAACTTGAGATCGGCGGATTGAGCGCAGGATACTAGCCATAGCGACGTGAGCATCAGCAATGCACTGGCTGTCCGCCTCCAATTTGAAGACATGCTGGTCATGCGAGGATGCCCTGCTGAATTGCATAGAGATAAGGCGCAAGACCTAGAACGCATTTTGGCTGGGTCAGCATTCCAGTGAACCTCTATTCATCATTGTATCAGGCCACACCAAATCATATTGACTAACATCCGTCTACTATGTTACATTTGTGCCATGCCGTCCAAGTCGTTGAACCTCCGCGCAGTCCCGGATGATCTGATTCGCCGCGCCAAATCCGCAGCCGCCCTGCAAGGGATTACGCTGCGGGATTGGGTTTTGAAGGCCATCGAAGAGAGATTGAAGAGGGTCAAAACATGAGGATGCGCCAAGTTTGTTTCATCGCCCCCTTGCTAGCCGCGTCCACATTTGGTCAGGACCAGACGCCAAAGCTTGCCGAGCTTTCCGTTTACGCTGATTCGTTGTACGCCGATGGAGTTTGGAGACCGGACAACCTTAGCGAAAAGACTGAATTAGCTTTCGACGCTGTGACTCGTTTGGAATGCTACAGACGTGGGGGACGAGACTTGGTTGGCACCGATGCGTATTGTGCTCAAATGACGGCGTCCATCGTCCTTGGAATGCCCGATATATCGGTGGACTACTTTCCGGTCATAAACTGGGGCACGGATAAAGTCATTGCTGCTAATTCTTCCACCGCACCTCTTCCAATTTGTACGTGGACTCAAATCACGGTTAACTTACAAGACCACTCCATTATGGCGACGGATACACGTAAGTTGGGCAAAGGACACGAAGGATTCAACGATTCCTGCAAAGTAGTGCCCTTGGCTCAGACATACCATCTGGTCGATAAGTCGGAAGAACTGACTCGCAGACGAGTACGCGCGGCGCAGCTTGCTAAAGAGAAAAAGTAGATAAGGCTTTGTGAAAAAACGGGACCGCCCGGTGTTATCAGCACCGAACGACGATGAGCGGCTCTCGGTACTTTCGTACTATCCGACCCGAAAAGGAGTTGTGGTATTATGTCTGGAGTATCAAGAGTGACGGCGATTTTAGCTGTCCGGCAACCGAGCGAGAAAGCCACGGTGCTAACCTTCGAAAGAAGGGATACGGCCTGTAGGGGGCAAAACCCACCTTAGTCCTTCCCAATATTTCGAAGGCATCTTCTCTTAGGAGGAATGATGTCTTCGCATAACGATTCGTTTGCAGCTTCTGGCAGTTCTCCCACGCAATCAACGCCGGATTTTCAAATCGAAAATCACGGCAGTATTTTCCTTCTCAAACCTCAAATCCCCTCAGCGATCTCTTGGGTTGAAGAGCACATCGGTCAAGACAACGGCTACCAGCCCTATTTCCCCAATGTCGTAGTTGAGCACCGCTACGTCGCTGACATCGTTGAAGGCATTCGCAACGATGGAATGGTGGTGGCGTGATGCGCGTCCGAGTCAACGCGAAGTACCGATACAATCCGTGCGGTTGGGACGTGGTCCGGCCATGTCAGGGCAACACGCTCACACCGGGTCAAGTCATCAAGGTCATTAATCTTCCTTCCGCCCCTCCTGCTAACACGATGGGTCACTGCTATGTCGCCGACATCGCGACGGGCAAGTTTCTCTGCATGGTCTCAACGTCGAGTCTCGAAGCGGTTTCAGGTCGGAAGGCGAAGCAGGCGAAGCGGAAGACGCGACGTTTCATGCCACGCGAATATGGAATTGGCGACTTCCTCGCTCACATGCACGGACTCGCTAAGGCCGCGCGGAAGGTTCAGCGGGAAGAGCAACTGATGCTCGCGTTTGACCCGGTGGGAAAGCTGGTGAATTAGGTGGCACTTCCATCGGCAAATCGTTGGAACGCAATCGGCAGCGTCATCCGGGAACTTCGAGAAGCTCGTCAGATGTCGCAGCCGCAACTGGCGCGGCGATCTCAGATGCCTCGTTCTCACTTATGGCATGTCGAAAGAGGTCACAACGTTCCCACCGTCGCGACTTTGGAGAGAATCAGCGCGGCGTTGAATCTTGGCTTGAACCGCTTCTTTGCCCTTCAACCCTCCGAAATTTTGCTGGAAGACCGCTTCATTCAAAACGCCTTGCAGTGTGGTGCAAAACGACTGAACCAAGAACAACGAGCGTTGCTTTTGAAGACGCTGGAAGCGGCTCCTACGCGCCGGAAGAAGCCAACAGAGGCGTCATGAGAGACGGCGAAATAGTTTCGCCATGCCGCCGTTCATCTGGTAGTTTCCGCGCCTACTTCAACACTCAGGCGGCAGCGGAATCGTTCGCAACGGACCCGCGCAACGTCGATTATCACGGCGACATAGCGCACCTCTGCCACAAATGTCTCCGCTGGCATCTCAGCAGACCCGAGTGGCTTTCCGTGTCGTTCAACAACGCCCAGCCTATGACGGCGGTGAATTGAATGAGCGACCGCAGGACATTCCTCCAAGGTTCTATAGCTCTCGCGCTAGTCGCCGCCGTGCCCGCGCTCCCGCTTGATGACTGGGATTTGCTTTTATCGCGTGTGCGGGAACGCCTGATTAAACTTACTAGCGACGGCTATCAGATCAAGAATCTCGAAATCTCGCCCGAGTACGACGGCCAGCGGCTGGTGCAGGTCTGGGTCAGCCACGAGTACAGCATCGTGAAATCGGTCGTGTGGTGGCAGAAAATTGGCGCTCAGTGAGAATCGAGTTTCCCAAATCGCCCGGTGAGTCGATGTACAAGTCGGTGAGCTACAAGCTGTACCGTCTCCACAATCGGCACCACGACGGACAGATAGTGCTCGTGTGGAAGAGCGGCGCGGACTTCGCCTTCACTTTTCACGATGAACCTGTGCAGTTCCTCCCGGGCCGCGACTGGGTCTGCATCGGTGAGTTAGAGTGGCGCGTGGAGGGCGACCGCTTCGTTCACGAGTTGAAGCCGTTGCAGCGCAGAACGGAGCGCGAGTTAGAGGAGCGGGCGGAAAGAACGAAGATGCACCGCGCGTACCGGGAGCGGCTGTGGGAATAGTACAGCTTGGAGCAACGGCTGAGAGATTTGCAAAAAGGATTCGTCCATGACCTCTGACATCATTTGGAACCCGCGAGCCTATCAGCTTAGGTTGCATGATGTCCCGATGGAATATCGTGCCGAAGTGCGCATGTTTCTCGCTCCGCTGCTTCGAGACCAAATCGAGGTGCGACCCGGACGCTGTTGGGATGTTGCTCGCCTCGTTCTACATTTGAATAACACTCGCTGCAACTACGTTGAGGGAGTCTGGCTTCCTGCCGAAGACATCGAGTCCCCCGCGCTTGGACTGCATGCGTGGATGGAGATCGACAGTCACCGAGTTGACCTGATCGCTGAATTTTTCAGGTACCAGCGAGATCGCGCTCGTTTAAGGCCACGCAGGTATCTGTACGAAACTATCAGGCGCTTCTCACCAGCAGTCCTGAAAGACCTGCCTCTTGGCAGTTGCCTCGCAATCTATTCACTCTACGTGGGCCGCGAAGAAATTCCCGGATTGCCGGAACACCTCAAGAATCGTCCCATTCCCGGTGCGGGGAATTTCAAACAAGTAGCGGAAGAATTCCACACGTTCATTGAAAATAGTTTGTTCCGAGATGCGTTGAACCGTTTGATTGAAAGGCAGAAAAAAGATGGCTAGAGCAGATTGGAAAACGCTGGACGAGATCGGCGCGGAACTCGTGAAGGCTGCAAAAGAGTTGCCGAAAGAAGATTCACGCGTCGCGTTCGCTCGCTTGATGTATCTTCTATCGACTCCGGTCGGCGCTCTGCCGAAAAGTGGGGCAAAGTGAACTTCGCGTGTGATTGCGGCTCCGGTCTGGATTCTCGCATTTTCGGTCGTTGCGCTGAGTGTGCTACCCCGGATGAAATGAACGCGTGGTTGTATTTGAGATGTTTGAGACCGTGTCAACATTCGCAACGGAGGTGCAAATCGTGACGCTAACCGACGCGCAAGCACTGCTCTTTTGGCAGCAGTACGACTACTGGCTTAACGTCGAAGGCGCGACGGAGGAAAAGAGCCAGCAATATGCTTGGGAAGATGTCCGACGCGAATGGACGGAGTTACCCGACAAACCGGACGCCGACGCGCTAGAGGCACTAGAACGCTATCCATCGAAGCCATGAGCACTTTCGTCTATCACGGAACAAGCGAATCCTCAGCGCGACGTGCGCTGAAGCGCGGCATCCTTCCCCGCAAGATCAGCGGAAAGAAAGGCAATTGGGAGCACACGGTGCAGAGCAATCCGTCTATGGTTTACCTGACCGTTGCGTATGCACCGTACTTCGCGCTGCTGAGCACCGACCCGTCGAAAGAACGTGTTGCCATCATACAAATTGATCTCGACAAACTCGACCCGGATAGGCTCTACCCTGACGAGGACTTCATCGAGCAGGCGCTTCGAGGCAAGCGGCTTGGAAACACAAAGCTTGATGATATGCACGCTCGAAACAAATACATAATTCAACATATCGAACGGTATCGGTTGAATTGGATGACTTCACTCGCGGGTCTCGGCACGGTCTGTCATAAGGGTACTGTCCCAAAAGAAGCCATCACGAAGGTAATCGTCACGGACGTGAAGAAGGGTCGTGCGATGCTCCGCGAGGCGCTTGAGCCGACCATCACCATTGCGAACTACAGATTCTGTGGAGAATATTATCGGGCGCTCAACAACTGGTTCTTCGGTGCCGAGATGAAGCCTGAACAACTGGCATTCGGAATTATCCCTAAGGACGCCGCCAAACAGATGCTTCCCGATTATCAGAAAATGATTGACGCGGCTCGCAAGCATGTACAAAACCGTTCGGCAATAGAAACGATATTCGGAGGGTCTGGTGTTAACGCCTAAACAGTTCTCGATGTTTACAGCGAAGCGGCGAGCCGAGATTCGTCCCGCGTACATTTACATTCCTCGCAACACTTACGGAATCCGTTCGGGCTACTACCGTGAAGTGGACATCACGCGGCTTTTACGCGACCATCGCGGAAAGGCGAAAACAATTCTCTACATCGCCCGGCAGGTAGCACGATGAAGAAAGATTTTTACTTAAAGCTAGTAGCGCACGTCAATAGAAAGCAGTGGTGGCACGCACCGCCAGTTGACCCCGACGCTTACAAAAAGCGCGGTAAATTTTATTCAGTGAGCTTTGCAGCGGCAGAGTTCTGGGGTCGCCCTTTCGATGAACCAGAAAGAGTAACAATCAAAAAGCCGTTGGTCGGAGACGAGAAATACATGGCGAAGGTACTTGGCATCCCACCTCAGCATGAGGGTATGGGCCTAGAAACAATCGCGGAGCACGATGCGCTGTGGCGCAATGCTGCACTCAAGAAAGGCTTCGATGCTATTGTGCTGATGGCTCCAGTAACTTTTGCTGAATGGAAGAAGAGTGGAAAGATTCCACGGAGTCTGGAATTAAATGTTTTGCAAGTCAGCGAATCACAGGGAGTACAGAAATGACCGTCCAAGAGCTTTACGACGAAACACAAAAAGCAGGGCTTGACCCGCGTAAGGTCCAACTGTTTGTCTCCGAAGGCATGCGAGTCGAAGGCGGCGGCGCGAAGGGTGATGTGGTCGCGGAAGTCGTTTTCGAGGAACATCCAGAAGAGGAGGACGAAAGCTGGCGCGGGGCTTATCTGATAGAGGAAGGCGCGATTCACCTTTAGTGAGTGCGTTTTACGCTTCTCTCCACGCGAGTGGAATTATGTGGCGGTCATCTCTATCCCAACTGCGCTGCCCTTTATTGTCGAAATATTCCTCAACTTCCTCCTGGATGTAGTCCGGGACCCGATCTGAATTGAGAAGCCCAGACAGCGTCCGCATATCGTCCAATGACAGTTCTTGCACGACCTCGCTTGCATTGCAGAGAAGTTCGATTGTTTGCAGAGTACGCCGATCATCGCGGTTTTGCACATTGTCTAGAAAATAGTTTCGCACTTCCGGTTTGAGTCGCCAGAATTGCGGAAAAACTCTTTTGGCAATTAGCAGTCTTGGATTGATTTCACGAAGCTCCGCGTTGGGTGTTCGTTTGAGCCATCGACACCAGAGCCGCGCAATATCCATGTTGGTTCGTGATGCAGCCGCTTCGCGTCCTAGAGCGGTTAGCTCACCATACGGGAACGCGAACCCTAACAGCTTAAGTTCACTCTTTTGTTTTTGGTCGAGTCGTTCTCTCGGCGTTGAAAGCACTCTTCTTAGGTGGTCGATGTTGCGGACGTTGTTGCCTCCGTAATCGATATTCAGCAGTCCGATTGGAAGTTCTATCGTCGCGAGAACATCATCAAGAGTGTCGATGTCTTCCGGCTCAGGCGGGATAACCTCCGGCTCGAATGCTCTGTCTCGGAGCCTTCGAAAACGATTCTTGGCGCGTTGAGCGGCCTGCTCGCGCCATTTTTTGTCCATTTCAGCAAGCGAGTCCGCTGTGAAGTCCACGCTATGTCGGCTGAACAGATTGTTGAACCACCTGTCCAGTGTGCGAAGGGGTCTTGCCTCTTCACCCAAAACGCCAGCCTCAACGCTATCTGAAAACGCGGAGGCGCTGAGATTGGCACTGCCAAGTAAGAACCGAGTCGCCCGACCATTCGCGTCGTGAGCTAGGAAGACCTTCGGATGATAGGTAAGTTTTCTGGCAAAATTTCGGACTCGGACTTGTTTGTTTAATGCTCGTTTCACTGCTTCGGGGTGGGTGATTCCAAGCTGGTCGGTACAAACAATTCTCATTCTAGGCAGGGTGAGGCGCTCTACGTGTTTGTGGAACATCTCCCAACCGCCAACCTGCAAATAGCTCACTGCGACGGAGAGCGTATCCGCACCCCGAATCAATTCCCGCAATGCTTGTTGGAAACCGGTCGAGCGTTCGAAATTGTTCAGAATAAGCTTCACTGTGGGCTAGGACCCGAACAGATCAAGTGGCTATGTAAAGATACTCGACCACCGAATTATTGTTGTCTCCCACTTTGTGATTGTGATTCCCGTGCGAGTATCGATGGTTGATTTGTTTCACTTCAACGTTCTTCTTGTATTCCTTTAACAGACGGACCATCTCTACTCTCGACGGAATCGCATTTGATGAGTACGAGATAACCAAAATCGAATCTTGGAAGTGCTCAATCAATCTTCGGAATGCTTCCGACGCTTTATCCTTGGTGCTGAAATCGGTGGGGTAAGAGCGAATTTTCTTGGTGATAGTCTGAGGCATTAACTCAACGTCGTTCCAGTAGGTGCATAACCCTTCCACAAAGTGGTAGCGCCTCGTGTAATCGCAATCGGAATAGGGACTCACGTAAGGCGGGTCTATGTAAATGAGATCATACGGTTTGGGGTCAATATCAAAAACATTGGCGCAAAAGGCACGATTACGACGACGATTCGTGAATACCGCCGCGTTAAATAAGCGAACCGCCTCCAGGAATTGCTCACGAAGCGAGAGTTTAAGATCGTTTCTCCCATCCCATCCCTTCTTGCCGGTGAAAGTGAAAATCCCTCTCGGTCGTTTCTTCATGGCCGCTCGACATGCCGACGCCAACGCCAAGGAGCGTTTCAGAGAGTTCTTAAGTTGTTGGATGTTGGCCCACAGATTATCTAAGAAGGCGTCTTCTTCACGTTCGAAGTAGAGGTCTGCGAAAGTTTCTTGAATGAAGGTTGGAGCGCGTTTGTTGTGTCGCAACAACAAATGTAAATCGTCCTCATCGAGCTGTGTCCCGTTGTTCTCGATAGTGGCGTGCGCCACTCGGAACGCAAAGCGAAGGAAATCATTCGAATGGACCTGATAACCGTGTCGCTTGAATTCGTATGCGACACATGCGGAACCCGAGAAGGCGTCCAGAACGGTATCGAATTTTAGATGAGAGATGCTATCGACTATGAAAGGAAGCAGCGCTCGCTTGCTTCCCATGTACTTCGTCGGAGGAAAGCTCATTGAGTCAGTTCGAGAGGGCGATTGGATACCAATAGCTCCCTGACTTTGCCTCTGCCCTCACCTTTACAGTTGATGAAACGGGGCATCTCAACCTCCTCCTTATGGAAACCAGAATACAGTTCGGCGATCTTGTCGTGGTACGAGTTGCTCAGAAGTACAAGACACCCTCTCGTGGACAATTCTCGGAATGTCTCTGCAAGCTTGCGGTGGTCGTCTTCGAAGAAGGTCTCCTTTGTATATCTCTTGAAGTCGGCGTATTTGCCGACCGGCAGGTAAGGCGGGTCCAGGTAAACGAAGTCGTCCTTGTCTGCGTCTTTGACGGCTGAACTATAGTCGTCGCTCATCAACCGAACGTTCCTTAATATCTTACTGACTCTGTGCAGGTTGTCTTCGTCCGCCAAGGAAACCTTGTCGTTACCCCCGTAAGGTGTATTGAATTCCCCTTTCCTGTTCACCCGGTAAAGGCCGTTGTAGCAAGTCTTATTCAAATAGATGAATCGGGCGGCTCGCTCTTTTGGCGGGAGGCTCTTGGGGTCCAAGCTTCGTATTCGATAGAACTCCTTCTCATTCACTGGCATTCGCTTCAAGATCGAGAAGAGTTCTGTTGGATGATCTCGGACGATTTCATAACAGAAAATCAATTCTGGATTGCGGTCGTTCAGCACGCCGATCTTTGGACCAATATCGAAGAACAGCGCAGCCCCACCAAGAAACGGTTCGTAGTATCGGCGGAACTTGTGTCGAGCTAAGAATCTCCTCAGGACGGGCAAGAGCCGGGTCTTACCTCCGGCCCATTTCAAAAAAGGCCTCGCCTTGGAATCTTGGCTCTCAGTTGGGAAAAGTTCTGACTGCCGGTGAATCCTGGCCGTCGCTGCGGAATTCATCGCACCTTGCGGTAGAGAAGTTTTGGCATTAGAAAAATGGACTTCGGTCAGCACTATAGACCACCCTATTTAGATTGCAAGCGTTGTTTCTTTGGGCCGATTGAGGGGATTTTGAGACATACCGGCGTTCGGGTTCCGTTATGTCAGCGGCGTTCCAACCCATGCCTACCGCCGAGAGCTAAGTTAGCATATTCGCTTTCTATTCGCCACATCATTCTTTAGGCGAAGTGCATACTAAGAAATTGTCAGGCTAGCCTACGGATGCTAGGCTTCAGCACAGAAACTTTTGAACGATGGAACGGAAATTGCACGGTGAGTGGTCCGTAGCAGCCAACTATGGTCACAGAACAGCGACGAGCTTGGTACCTGGGCAATACAACTGTCCGCGAAGCCCAACGATTGCGAGCCGGGCTAACCGTATTAGCGGCATCACCATTGAATGGGAATCTAGAAGGCCGCGAACGTGAGACGGCGTTTGCGCTGCTGCTCCATGAAAGCGAAGTGCTGCGCATCCAGCGAGAGCTTACGGAGGACATCTCGGACCTGGGGCGAAAGTGGCGAGCAGCGATGATGCAATTGGGTTTCATTACTCCAGACTCTAAGAGGCTCGCCGAAAATGGATTGCCAGACGTTCTCCCCTTCTCGGTGTCAGAAAACGGCCATCGGCTTATTCAATCGAAATCCTTACCGGCCCAGCAGGAGTGTTTCCTGCGATCATTGCTGGCGCTTCAATTGCCTTCACCTGTCGAGTCGTTTCCGGTGAATGCAGCTTTCAGCCCTCTGCGAATCGTACTCGCAACAATGACTGAGTTTGAGAAAGCTGGAGCCAACCGAGCTTTGTCAAAGCTTGAGATGGCAGCGGTCGTTGAGCTAGTCACGGACCCAAGCGAAATTCCAAGTGCGGTTGAGCGCATACTTCGTCACCGCCAAGAAAGAGAACTGGCCGAGCAGCCGAACCAACGTCACGCACTTGATACTGACTTTTTGCTGGCCGCTAACGCTACGCAGAGTCCAGAAACGTTGATGGATTATGCGGATTCGAATTTTAGGTATCTGCGTCTCACGGGGTTGTTCAAGCAAGAAGGAAATCGTCTTGGGCTTGCGCCCCATCGACGGACGCTGATTGAAGGAATACTTGTCCGAGCTTTTGAAGCGAGAGAAGGTAGAGATTATCTGGCGAAGTTCTGGAAGGGCGCAGAACTGCCAACGGATGATCGCGAAACTGCAATTGCTGAGACCCGCGAGACAGCAACAGCGTTGAAATCGGCAGGAGTGGCAGTTCAGTTGCCTCCAGACTTGGACGAGCGAAGTGTCCCTGACATTCAGCGCGAATTGCACGATTTGGAAGAGCAGCTTGTCCGCTCACGTGAAAGAACCTATGCCAGCGCACAGAGAAATCAGTGGGAAAACATCGTTGCCTATCTGGACGGGCTTCTCTCAGGCAAGAAACCAGTTCCCAGCAAAGAGGCTCCCGCGTACTTCGAGTGGACGATTTGGCGAGCGTTCTTGGCAATCAACTCGCTTGTGAACGAACCTTGGGATTGCAGAAATTTCGAGGTTTACGAAGGGCCGGAACCGTTTGAATCTTTCTTGCCCGTCGGATGCGCAAGGAGCGGCAAGCCAGACCTCGTATTTGAGTTCGAAACCTTCGCTTTAGTGGTTGAGGTCACGTTCACGTCTTCCTCCCGCCAGGAAGCTGCTGAGGGCGAACCCGTGCGACGACATGTCGCTGGATTCGTGGAGTCGTTTGCTGCAAAAGACAAGCCGGTATATGGGCTATTCATCGCCCTTTCTGTGGACACCAATACCGCCGAAACATTTCGCCTTGCCAGGTGGTATCGACCGGATGACTCCGAAGTGTACTTGCAGATAGTTCCTTTGACGCTTCAGCAGTTCACTAATTTGTTCAAGATGGCATTTAGCAAGAGCGGTTCGATGGATTACGCACTGATAGAGGCTCTTTTGCGTGACTGCCTCGCAGACATTAACTCGCCCGCGCCAGTGTGGAAGCGTTCAATAAATCAGCGGGTCGAAAGATTTATAACCAACCGGATTTAGAGTGCGCGGAAAACGCGGCTCGTTTCGGAACTGAAGGAGGTAATAAGAAATGGCACAGATCAGTGATCGGTCTTTATCTATATTCAAGGATGCCTGCGGTTTACACGACTTCACCGACCTGGAACAGGCGCGGGTCGAGGTATTGGCGGAGCAGCTCAATGAAATCTTACAGGCGAGCAAGGAACGTCAGAAAGACAAAACCAATCAGAGCTAGACGTTCCGGGCCAGTAGCCAACTGTAGGCTGATGAACGTTGCTTCCCTTCCCGGTAGTCGTGCGGCGAGGTTCCAACCACTCAAAAATCCTACATTGACAAACAACCTCGCTTGGCGCAAGCTTCGAACTGCTTAGGGAGCTTGCTTCCGAAGCAGATGCAGGTGAATTGAGATTTTGTGCGAGAGCATGGAATCGGAAAAAACGGCGCTACTGTTCCGTCTCGATTTCCCGCCTTGCAAACTCCATTCACTCATCAATTCTAAATGACGCCTTGGTGTCTTTTCATCGAGGCAAGGAGCGTTTTATGAAGGGCACGTTCAGTCACGACAGCAGTCCAAATCCAGCCAAACTCGTCGAGTCATTGCGGTATCTCGGATACGACAACTATCACGCAATCCCAGACATCTTGGACAACAGCCTAGATGCGGGTGCCAAGCGCATCAATGTGATAGCTCGGACAAACAAGACCGAACCGGAAATCATCATTGCAGATGATGGTTGCGGGATGGACGGGGAAATTCTGGACCAGGCCATCCGGTTAGGTTCTCTTGTGGAAAAGGAAACAGCGACTGACCTGGGCAAATTCGGAATGGGTCTATGCACAGCTTCCCTCTCAATCTGCCGCCAAACGACGGTGCTGACCAAGACCCAGGATGGGGAAGTACTAAAAGCCGTCAATGACGTTGATGAAGTCAAACGCCTCAATTCTTTTATGAGCGTTTTCGAAAAGGCGGACGATCAAGAAATCGCCCAGTTCGGCGAATTGACAAATGGGGCATCTAGCGGAACCGTGGTGATTCTGCGGAAGTGTGACAACCTTCAAAACCGGAACGTGTCGAACTTCTCCAAGATTTTGAGCAAACATATGTCTCGCATATTCCGGTACTTCATTAACGCTGGTGTGACAATCGAAATGAACGGTGAAAAACTCAAGGCCCTCGACCCGCTCGAATGGGAACAGAGTGAGCACTTCGACGACGGGCAGGTAATGATCAAGATGGAGGACGACGGAAAGACTATTAATGATACGGTACAAATAAAACTTTCTATTCTTCCTGACCGTCCAGCGGAGGGCGACCAGTCCGAACAAAATATTCCGCGCCAGGGTTTCTATGTATTGCGTAACAACCGAGAAATTCTGGACGCGGTCACGCTAGACTTTTTCAACAAACACAATGACTTTAACCGGTTTCGAGGCGAGATTCACTTTACCGGAATTCTTGACAAGTACATGGGCGTGAATTTTACGAAGCGCAATGTGGCTTTGCACCAGTCGCTGTCAGATCAATTGAAGCAGTACTTAGCGGGTCAGCTAAGGACTATCCGCTCGCGCATCAAGACCGAACAGCGTGCGGAAACGCCTGCCGACGTTGCGGCTGTTCACAAATCCGTAGAATCGGAAATTCAGCGCAAGGCCAAGCTGTTGATGACACCCAAAGCGCCGAAGGAAACGCGTGAATCTCCACAGAAGGAAGGAAACGGAAACACAAAGAGAGAACCGACACGAAGCCGCGAGCCACGAGAGAAGCACCAACCGGGCGGATTTGCCGCGAACTGCCGCTTCGAAACGGCAAGTATGAGCGAATCAGGTCCTATCTATGCGGCAGAGCAGCAGGGACGAACGGTCATCATTCGTTGGAATTCCGATCATCCCTTCTACAAGAGGTTTGTCTTGGAAAATGCCCAGGACAAGCGAATCGTGGCGGCTTCCGACTTTCTCGTGTACAGCCTTGCGTGCGCTGAACTGATGTGGTTTACAAACGAGGATTCGATTGAGCTAATCCACAATCTAAAAACGGTCATGTCGGCGAACATGCGAACCTTGCTGTCCTAATCAACCATCATCGGGAGGGCAGGCGTGTGGGATACTTGGAACCGGCCACGCGCCTCGTACCCTCGGAGCCCGGCACCAGGTTTCACCAAATACTTTCAGTGGACCTCGGCAGTCTTTGTAGAGCGAATCACGAATGGTGCGAAAATCTGTCCGCTAGCACTTTCTTCGGCTTACTTACTTCTTCAGAGGTTCCTTCTACGGCGCGAGGTTGCCGAGAAGAATCCTAAGATCGCGATATACCTGTGGAATGTTCTGCGCTACGGCGCATGCAGCCGGAAACGTCCTCATTGCAACGACTCGCTTGGGCTTCGTCGCTAGCCCCCACAGAGTTTCCAACGTGGGACTTTGAAGCATTATGTGGGCAGGGGGTAAGTGTTGCCCGATTCTTGCACGATTGGCAGCGGAACTGGCGTTGCCGGGGTCCTCGTCAACTAGAGCAATCGAGGGGATTCTCAGACCTGCAAGCAACTCAGCAAAGACGGGAATTTCTGCCTGTCCACCCACAGCGATAAGAGAAATGCTTCGCTTATCCAAATCCATTCCCAGGGCTTCGAGCGATGCACGACACGCTATTTCGTCCGGGTCTCCTTCCAGCAGCACAACGGCTGCACTGAAGAACACTTCGTTAACCCTATCGTTGAATCGGCTCTGCATTCTGAGCTGATCAGCTCCCTGAATGTGCAAGCGTCGTCCCGATGTTACCTCCGTTTGTTGTGCGCTCTTACGAACGATATGGACAGAATCGAAATCTCCAACGTTGACGAATGACCGTTCGTGTGTTGTGTAGATTATTTGCAGACCTGCACCTGAAAACTGTTGCAACAAACGATAAAAATGACGACAGCCGTGCGGGTGTAGGTAGAGTTCCGGTTCTTCCAACGCGAGCACAACTGGATTTTTGAAAATGTCGGCGTATGCCTTTGCAACCGCAAGAGCAATTGCGCTCTGAACCCCAGCACCACATTCTTCTGGGTCGATATTCATTGTCCCGTCAAGAATGCATGGCCGAACATTCTTTAGAACCTGAAGAGGGTTGAGAACTTGAAGCTGCAATTGAATATTTAGACCCGTTTGGCTGCGCACGATATTATCCATTATTGTTTGAGCGGCGATGAGGGATGGCTGCAAGTGAGTCTGGTAAGCCGTTGATACGGCGGTCGTGAATGTGTTCTTCGTCGCCGGTGCTATGCCAGCCTCAATCCTGCGTAGCAACTTCCCGTAGAGCGTCCACTGATTCGAGCGCAATTGAGTTTCGGCCTCGCGGTCTAGCCCGAGGTAGAGCAAAGCAACCTCGTCGCGCATTACGCTATTGACGCGCTTAACAGAGCCGTTGGGCCAGTGGCACTCATTGCCATTTGCATCAATCGCAAGGAAGTCTGGAGGCTGATTTGCAGCACACTGAAGCCAGAAGCCTTCGACATGGTGGTCGCATTGAAGAGGGCTATGAAAGAAGACCTGAATGTGAATTGTCCTTGTCAGATCGTGCTGGAAGTAATCCTTATCCGTGAAGGGCCTCGTCGGCCACGTTTCACCGAGCACGATGTTCAGTGCCCGTAGAATGTTCGATTTCCCGGAATTGTTCGGACCCACCAAAGCGTTGACGGGCGAGAACTCAAGATCGAGTGTTTCAATAGAGCGATAGTTTTCGATGGCGACGCGACGTATTGTCATTGCGTGTTCTAATACTACAGTATATAACCTAGAACAATACTCTATCCCTTGTAATCCAAGCGTATGAATATTCGGCTGAAGAGCGTTAGGTAACATCGCGGAATATCTACTCGGCTACAAAACCCCAGGGCAGACAGGCCATGCAATTGGGGCATGGAAAAATAAATTGATCTATCTGTTGCTCACCAACCCCTGATTAATTCTTCAGTTAGGAGTTCACAATGAGAAGAAGAGTGCCAGTACACCCCACCGTGATTCAAGAGATGTTTGATTGGAACGACTCTAAGAAATACGAATGGAATTTCAAAGGCATTGGCTCCGAACACCACATCCTTCACGTCGCCGGACCGGTAATTGGTGTCGGCTTTATCATTCCTGCGATCAGCTATGTTGTCGGGGGAGTCTTTGTTGCATTTGCTGTAGCAATGGTCTCCATGGCTGTTGCCTACATAGTGGGAGTTCAGCGGTTTGGAAGCACCGAGAACATGGAGGAGGCCGTTAAACTTTGGTGCGGTATCGGCCTAACAATCATCCTTCTACTTGCGGTGGTTTATCTCTTTTACTCAATGTTCTTTGGCTCGCCCAAAAAGAAAACGCAGGCCGAATCTAAACTGTCCCAGTTCTTGACCACATCAATCGGAATCAACGCTTTCATTCTGAGCAACCTGATCGCACGGGGCTTCATAGGGAGCGTAGATTCATTTCGTCAATGGCTTCGGTTTTTTGCCGATCATGCTCTTAAGGCTGTTTCACTCGATTTTTCAGAGGTCTTCGACGTTCATTTCTCTAACATCGAGCCTCACACCTGGTATGGCCGGTTGGGAACCGTGTCATTCAGGTTCTTAATAGCGGCGGGGCTAGTCAACTTTTTGTGGTTGGTCTACCGCAGAAGGTTTTACAGTGAGACCGTCTCTGGCACCGTCAAGGAGTGTTTTTGGAAGTGTCAGAACATGCTGGATAGAGACACCGTCGAATTGAGACGGGAAGGCAAGGTCGAAAGCTTTCAACCACCAGAGCCTACCATAGCACTGGTAGATTTCATTGATGCGTTAGATGACCAAGACTATCGGGACGGCCTGAGCCGGAAGGGCCAAAGTAGACCACAATGATTTCTGTTTCCCTTTTCCCATCTCAGAAAGTTCAACGGACCTCTCCATATCGCATCCAATAAGAACCAATCATTTCGCAAGTGGGCGCAGTTTTTGTTTCCTGAACGCGTCGTATGGAGACTTCCCCGGCTTCTTCAACCAGTCGAGCATTTTCTTAACGTTGACCGTATGCTTTGTTGGCTCTTCGTAAATTTCTACGGTAATCGTTCTGAGCTGAGTGCCGTCACTTTCCCATCCAACGGAGCAGAAAATATCATCTTCGCGATGCGCGAGGCTCAGACTCCGCTAGGAAGCAGGGTTCCGATGTTAAAGTAGGTATATGAGTCGCGCAACCGAGGCAACGGTGCATTGGCGAATTTGCGCCATCACAGTTTCTCTCATGGGTGCGGTTCTACCGCTGGCGAGTTGTGCGTATCGCCTTCCTGCCGCTGCTCCGGCCTCCCAAGAACTGATTCACATTGTCGCAAATGCGCCAGAGCAGTACGCCGTCGAAGTGAACACAGGAACTGTTAGGGAATATGACGTGCCACAAGATGGCCGCATCAAGGTCGGGATTCCGTCCTATCGTCCAAGTTGCGGAGTTTACCTGTTCAACGCGATCAAAGTTGGAGGGTACGGTGACCCGCTCAACGGTTGGATTGTTTCGATCACTTTCAACGGAAAGATTGTCCATAAACAATCATTGCGGGTCACTCAGAAGTCCCCAACGGATGAAGCCGGATACCACATAGTGAGAATCGCGCAATAGCCCCAAGTGAGAGGCTGTAGTGAAATCAAAGCGCGTTACTTTCGTTGAGCCGATGGAGTGCCTGGCCGTATCCAAACTGCCGCAGGGCTCCGAATGGCTTTGGGAAATCAAGCTGGACGGATACCGCGCCGAGGCTGTGAAGTCTGGAGGCAATCTGTTTCTCCTGTCGCGGCGGCAGAAGTCGTTCAGCAAACAGTTCCCGTTGATTCATGAGGCTTTGGCCGATCTGCCGGAGGACACGGTCATTGATGGCGAGATCGTCGCGTTGGACGAATCAGGCCGACCCGACTTCAACCTTTTGCAACATTTTCGCAAGGCAGCCAAGCAGATTTGCTATTTCGTGTTTGATCTGCTGGTGTTCAAAGGCCAAGACCTGACCAGCCTGCCGCTGATCGAACGCAGGAACCGAATGCGGGCGCTCAAATTCAGTTCGCCGCTGATTCGCATTTGCGAGCAATTCGAAACGTCAACCGAAGACATGCTCGCCGCAGTTCGGCAGCTTGGACTCGAAGGCGTGATCGGCAAGAGAAAAGACAGCAAGTACGAGACAGGAAAGGGCAAGGGTTCCTGGATTAAGTGTCGAATCAATCGCGGCCAGGAATTGGTCATAGGCGGTTACTTCCCCGGGCCTCATGGATTTGATTCGATCATCTTGGGCTACTACAAGGGCGATGATCTGATGTACGTGGCGCGGACTCGGAACGGTTTTGTTCCGGCGTCCCGGCGGCAGGTCATTTCGAAGCTCAAGAACATGGTCGTCGAGAAGTGTCCGTTTGTGAATTTGCCGGATATGCGCAAATCGCGATTTGGTGAGGAACTGAATGCGGAGAAGATGAAGAAAGCCGTGTGGGTCAAACCTGAGATCGTGGCACAGATTGACTTTCTGGAATGGACCGACGCAGATCGATTGCGGCATTCGAAGTTCGTGGGGTTGCGAGAGGATAAGTTGGCGAGGCAAGTCGTGAAAGAGCGCACCGAAGGCTAATTGTTTGTTCTAAGAAAGGAGTAAATTTCTGATGGATACCTCGTCGGACGATGATATTTTTGGCTGGCCTCTATTTCGCCCTGAGGAAATTCCGCACCTAAACGTGTATCAATACCACCATCTCGACTATCTCAGTTTCATCCGCAAACCTGAACAGGTTATAGATACGCGCTCACCTGAAGAGTTCAAGAAGCTGATGGCAGCAGTCAAAGAACGTTTTCTCAAAGCTGGATGGGAAGGCGACGGTTCATTCGGAATCATCTGGTTGCCGCCATTCGTGGACACTGGAATCGAAGACACCTGGGGCAGTTATCTCTGGCATGTCAAACAGGAAAATAACGGCACATCCTGGGTCGGCAGCAAAGAACCTCTTCCCTTTCTCAGAATCAAGAAGCAGAATTCTTCGATTCCAGATGACGGGGTTCTAATCAGCATCATTTTTTACTCAGCCAGGAAATTTGTTAGCGACATCCTTCGGCTGCTGAAATCGACGACCGCTCGAATCCAGGCTCTCGAAAGTCTGCCCACTACGATAGCAGCAGACATCCGAGATGAATTGTTGATCGCGGTCCAGGCTAATCTCATTGCCAATGTGCAGTCCTTCTTGGATGCCTGCTATTTGGAGGTGTTGTGCCACGTACTCGATGAAGGCAACATTAGCCGGATACAACTGCAAAAATTCAAAACCAATTTGAGTCCCGCCGGATACATACCAGACGGAGAGCGAGCTTACCTGGCGGACGAGGAACCGAGTGAAATAGGAAAATGGTTCACGTTGAAAGGCATTGTGGGAGATATTTGGAAATCATACCGATTTGAGCCATTTCGCACAAAACAGGAACTGCTGTTTAACGCCTGCGAGTTCAAGATTGATTCCGACATCAGTCGGCTGTTAGCGAAACACGTCTTGCTCCGAAATTGTGTCCAACATCACGGAGGCATTGTCACCACGGAAGCACTACAAGAAGCAGGAGTAAAGAAGTTCTCCGTCATGATTTCGAAGCAAAAATCAATCCCGTTGATCGCGGGGGACGTGATTAAATTTCCGCTGGAAGAATTGAATTTCTTCGTCAACGCTATGGTTGGTTTGGCCGAGAAGTTTAACAAACACATGTCGTCGAGAGTACGGCCCAATTGGGTTTCAAAATCGGTGGTGCAAGGTGCGCCTGCCCGCCGCCGGACCACGAAACCCGGAACCAAGCCTGCGAACACCACGTAACATGGGCCTGTGACGGGCAATTAAAGCCGGTGGTGGACGGAGCAATAGGTCCCGATTGCAGGTCCCGATTCAGGTCCCATAACCCCGAAAACCGCCCAGTTATAGCCCTTTATCATTGGCAATCATCGGGCTAAGTTGCTGACAAATATGGATAGCTAGTACCAGACGGTGAGATTATGAGTCCGCTGCTCTAACCGCTGAGCTACGGGCCCCACGAAGGCTAACGTATTGATTTTATATTATTTGGGAGATTTGAGTGGAAGATTTGAAAGGCTAAAACCAGCCTGTAGTAAATTCGTAGTAGCTTTTGCCTTCAGGCGGGAGGATGTAGCCAAGCGAAAAAGACACAAAGACCTGGTGAGCGATTCGGCAGCTCGAGGAACCTGCGCTGATCAACGCTGCGTGCTAATGGAAGTTTGCGCGCCCCACAAATGGACATCACTCCAAAAAGGGAATAGCATGCGCGATGGACGATTAGCATAGGGCGCGCCGGAGAACGACGGGGATGACGCAACGTGCGAAAGCAGACGAACTCATCGCGGGAGCGTTGGACTCTTTTCAGATTGAATTGCCTTCCTGGGGCTTCGCGAATACGGGAACACGATTCGGCAAGTTCCTGCAGCCGGCTGCAGCTGCGACGATCGAGGAGAAATTCAGCGACGCCGGAGAAGTACACAGACTGACGGGCGTTTGTCCTACGATTGCTTTGCACGTATTGTGGGACTTGCCGGAAAGAGCGGCGGGCGTCGCGAATATCAAGGCGCTGGCGGAAAAGTTTCACGTACGGCCCGGTTCCATCAACCCGAACCTGTTTCAGGATCAACTCTACAAGCATGGTTCCGTCGGCAGTCCCGATGCTTCTGCACGGGAGGCGGCGATCGCTCACCTTCTAGAAAGCGCCGACTTGGCTAAGCAACTCGACAGCCGCGACGTTTCCCTGTGGTTCGCAGATGGTTCCAACTACCCTGGAACCGCGAATATACGTCAGCGCCGAAAATGGTTCGAAGAGAGCCTCACAACACTTCATGCCAGCCTCGCTCCGGATCAGCGCATGCTCATCGAATATAAACCGTTTGAACCGGCGTTTTATCATACGGACATCGCCGACTGGGGCATGGCGTTTTTGCTCGCGAAAAAAGCCGGCCCGAAGGCGAAGATGTTGGTGGACACCGGCCACCACTATCAGGGGCAAAACATCGAGCAAATCGTGGCCTGGCTGCTGGCTGACGACATGCTCGGCGGCTTCCACTTTAATGACCGCCGCTATGCAGACGATGACTTAACATTGGGCTCTATCGACCCCTATCAAATTTTCAGAATATTCCACGAGATTTCCTATTTTGAGTGGGAGACCGGCAAACGCGTGGACGTCGCCTATATGATCGATCAGAGCCACAATTTGAAGGGCAAGATCGAGGCGATGATTCAGACTGTGACCACCGCGCAAGAGTTATACGCCAAGGCAGCGATTGTGGATCACGAAAAGCTGGCTGCGTGCCAGGCAAAATGCGCGCTGGTGGACGCGGAGGGCTGTCTAAAGGAAGCGTTTTCGACCGATGTACGTCCGACGATCCGCGAATGGGCGCGCTCGCATGGCTTACCCAAGGATCCAATGAGCGCGTTTCGGCAAAGCGGATATCTCGAACGCATCACTGAAGAACGCAGCAAGCGTGGTGCTGCGTCGGTGTCCAGTTACGCATAGGGGTGCGTAACCGCGAGCTCTTCCTTAAACAATATGCCGGAAACACATGGCGCGTCGACATATCTCGCATTCGACCTGGGCGCGGAGAGCGGCCGAGGTATCCTGGGACGCTTTGAATCCGGGCGTTTGTCCATCGAGGAAATTAGCCGCTTCCGCAACGAACCAATGCTCTGCAACGGCGGCATGCATTGGGACGTGCCGCGTTTGTGGATGGAAATGAGGTCCGCCCTGCGCTCCATCGGCCCGCGCGGCATCACGCGCCTGGATGGAATCGGAGTGGATACATGGGGCGTGGATTACGCTCTTCTAGGTGAGAATGGCGTGCTGCTGGAAAATCCATTTCACTACCGTGATGCGAGAACCGACGGTGTGATGGACCGCGCGCTGAAGATTCTGACGCCGGAGGCGGTTTACCGCGTAACGGGAATCCAGTTTCTTCCCTTTAACACGTTATATCAGTTGTATGCGGCCCAACTGCGGACGAGACGCATGTTGGAGATGGCCAAGCATTTTGTGACAGTTCCCGGCCTTTTCAATTTCTGGTTGACCGGAAAAATCGCCTGTGAGCGCACCAACGCGTCCACGACCCAATTCCTTGACGTGCACCGCAGAGAATGGTCCACGGAAATTCTAAGCAAGCTGGAAATCCCCACGCACATGCTGCCGCCCCTTGTGGATGCGGGCACTATCTTGGGAGATCTTCTTCCGGAACTGGCTGCTGGCAGTGATGCGCTCTCCGGAACCCCGGTGATTGCTCCCGCTTGCCACGACACCGGGGCCGCATTTGCGGCAGTGGATTCTGGAAAGAATGTGGCGCTGATTAGCTCAGGAACATGGTCGCTGCTTGGCACGGAGCTGACTGGCCCGATAGTCACGGACGAAGCCCGCCGCCTGAACTTCACAAACGAGGGCGGCGTTCGCGGAACTGTGCGCCTGCTAAAAAACATTTGCGGATTGTGGCTGCTGGAGCGTTGCCGCAAAGATTGGCAAAGCGAGGGAAAAGCAATCAGGTACGAAGAGTTGCTCGCGCAAGCTGCCGCCGAACCGCCGCTACAGTGCTTGATCGATCCTGATGACAGCTCATTCGTTATGCCGCAACACATGCCACAGGCGATCGCCGCGTTCTGTGCAAAGAGTGGGCAATCGAAACCGCTGGGACCGGGCCCGGTGACACGCACGATCTTCGAGAGTCTGGCGCTCAAGTATCGCCAAGTGCTGGAATCGCTGGAGAGCTTGGTGGGAACAACGTTTCAGGAGATCCGAGTCGTCGGAGGGGGTTCGCGAAACGATTTTCTCAACCAGTTCACCGCGGACGCCACGGGCCGGCGCGTGCTTGCAGGCCCGGTCGAAGCGACCGCGATGGGAAACCTAGCCATGCAGATGCTTGCCACGAGGGCCGTAGCCTCATTGAACGAAGCCCGTGAAATTATTGCCACTTGTTTTCCCGCGCGCGTTTTTCAGCCAAAGAATACGGATCGATGGGAAAAACCATATGAGCGCTTTCGGTCCCTCTCCGCCGTCTCCGGGAGCTAACTCTCGCAACGTTTCACCGGAGAAAAGCCTCGGGCAGCCCGCCGTCAACCGGAATGATGTGCCCGGTGGTGCAACGCGCTTGTGAGCCAGCCAAAAACAGAATCGCGCGAGCGCAATCCGCGGGATCAACCGGCTGGCGCGTCAGTGTTCGCTGTGCGTAGAAGACCGCCAGGAGAGATCGCAGTTCGTCATCCGTTTGCTCGTCGCGAAAGGCAATTCCGTATTTCTTGAGCGACGCTACGACGCGATCGCGCGGAAACATCGTCGAGCCTTGCACCACTGACGCGGGGCTGATGCCGTTCACGCGCACCCGCGGCGAAAGTGAGACCGCCAGCTCGCGTATGAGGTGACTCACCGCGGCTTTGCTGACGTCGTAAGCTTCGCTGCCGCGCTTGGAAACCACCGCGTTCGCCGAACTGGTGAAAACCAGCGAGGCTGGAAGCTCTTGCTTAGCAAAAATCGCCGCAGCTTCGTCCGCAAGCAGGTAGTTGGCGGTGACGTTCAAATCAAGAGTCGCGTGCCATTGTTCATCCGAAATTCGGCCGTCGGGGGAGGACGGAAACAGGGCCGCAGTGTTAATGAG
>Ga0308309_10000267_pt1 | contig 35659 bp, 29 predicted proteins | sample HubBroMetageWFT5_FD_192491 | JGI IMG/M metagenome (GOLD analysis project Ga0308309, IMG submission 192491) | Warmed and freeze-thawed soil microbial communities from the Hubbard Brook experimental Forest, New Hampshire - Hubbard Brook CCASE Soil... | ecosystem: Environmental > Terrestrial >...
CACAAAAGGTTGCGCCAGTGGGGTCGGCGATGACGGCCATGCGGCCGGCGTCCATCACGTCGAATGCGGGGGCGTGGACTTTGCCACCAGCTTGGGTGGCGCGAGTGACGGCGGCATCGGCGTTATCGACGGCGATGTAGAGCATCCAGTTGGGCGGGACGCCCTTTTGGTCGGGGCGGAGGGTGCATCCGGCAGCGGCGTCGCGGCCGTCGAGGCGGAAGATGGTATAGACCTCGGTTGGTCCCGTGGGTATGTCGTTGACTTGCCATCCGAAAAGTCCACTGTAGAATTTCTTGGCGGCGGGTTGGTCGGTGGTGGCGAGTTCGATCCAACAGAAGGAGCCGGGCTGGTGTTTTTCGATGTTGGGCATGGCAAGAAATTATAAGACAACGGCTGAGAAGTGAGAAGTCGTGAGATCAACTGATGGAAGAAGAGGCAGTTTAGTTTATGCTTAGCCCGTCAACAGGCTTTAACGGAGCACAACACTATGGCTGATGAACTAACCGAATTGCACGAGCACGCCGAACACGGAAGAGAACATCCCGATCTCGCGCCAGTCACGCTGACCATGGCGGTGCTGGCGGTGCTGGTGGCGGCGGTGTCACTGCTTGGTCATCGCACTCATACCGAAGAAATCATCTTACAGAACAAAGCTACCGACCAATGGGCCTTCTACCAGGCGAAGAACATGCGCCGGCACACCGACGAATTGTTCGCCGATCTGACCACCGTAGTTGCCAGCAAAGATGCAGCTGCGGTTGCCAGCTTGCAGGAAAAATACCGGGCCGAAGCGGACCGCTATAAAGACGAGCAGAAGGAACTCGACAAAGCGGCCCGCGAAACGGAAAAGGAAACTGAACTAGTCCGCCGTCGAGGCGATCGCTTCGATCTGGGCGAAGTCTTTCTGGAGATTGCTCTGGTGATCACTTCGATCGCTTTGCTCACCAGCCGCCGAATGTTCTGGTACTTCGGCCTGCTGATGGCGGCCGCTGGGGTTCTGGTCGCAGCCTTGGCCGGGATGATGAGCCAGTGAAACTCGGATCGGCAAGCGCGTGCACTTCAGTTGATACTGGTTAGCGCCAGTATCCCTTGTAATACACCCAAGTGCCTCCTCTGGCGACGTAGTGGGGCGGAACCCAAACCACACCGACACGGGGAGGACGAACCCATCGTCCCGGCACCCACACATAGGCGGCGCCATTCCAACGCTGGTATCCGCCGACCCAGACATAACCCGGTCCAGGGGCGACTCCAACCACTCCCACCCGGACGGGCGGAGGTGGAGCAACGCGAATCACGGTCTGCGCAACTGCGAGTGCTCCACCCAGCAACAGCACTGCGCACACAGCGGCGCGAGTATAGGACATTTCATGATCTCCTTTAGAGCTGCGTTGAGTGACAGCGCAGGAACTTCAGATAACGGTACCCTTGCCGATCGGATTTGTGAACTGGTAGAAGTGGCAGTCGGGGGCGGGGTCCCGTGCGAGCCTGGCAGGATGGGCTCCATATCATAAGCGACTCGGCGCCTGTCTCCCACGGGTGGAGCAGAGGCGGAGAAGAAGTTCAACTGTCGGAATTCCGGTTACAACTGTGGGGGCGCGCCTGTTACCGCCACCTTGAAGAAAATTTGCTTCGCTTTGCCCGTAACCGTTTACGCGCCTTGTAACGCGCTTGTGCCGCCTTCATGCCAGGGGCACTATTGCGGCACTTGCTGCAACCTCTGGAGTGGAGACCCATCAGCCAGGCGCTCGGCGAAATCGGTCGACCATGCCTCTTACAGAGTCGCTCTTCAGGCGGCGGAAGTTCAAAACAAAGAGGACAACCCTTGTTCCGGTAACCATCCCACCATCGCCGCCGATAGATCGGGATTTTGTGTTCTTTACACAGTCTTTTCTTGTCCGGTGGCATTATAATTTTCTTTTCGCACCCTGCGCATCCTGAAGTGCGGCTGCCATTGCGCCATCGACTCGGCCGGATCGGCTTGCCGTGAAGCCTGCACAATGGTGGCTTGCGTGGATAACTGACTATTGGGAGAATCCTCTTCTTCTTCACGATAGCCTTCTTCACGGTAGCCTTCTTCACGGTAGCCTAAGGATAGTCCTAGTGAAGAGGTTTTTCAAAGCCCCACCTTGTATTTTCGTTGGCGACGACACGATTACATTCAGAACCAGCTTCACAAGGCCTCAAAGCCTCTGCCGTTCTTACATGGCAGTCACGCAAAGCGTAAGGTTAGCGGGGGCAGCGACAGTCCTTCGAGATCGACTTTCCAGAGATCGCCTCGGTCGGTTGGGTGTCCGGCGGTGAGGGTGCCGGAGCTGACGATTTCGCCAGCATCTAACGGTTGAGTTGGAAACCTTCGCAGGACGGCGGTGCTGAGTTCCGCCAGGCACACGGCCGGGCTCCGCAACGAGTTTCTGCCGGAGCCTTCTTCTATGAACTCGCCGTTCTTTGACATTCGAGCTTTGAACCGGGGCAACTCTTCTACGAGCTTGGCGATCAAGTCCGGCTTTACCTGCATCTTTTCTCCGATTACTAAGGCTGTGTGAAGTCCAAGAGAGGCGACGAAATCACTGGGTTGAAACTGCCAATCGGGAAAAGGGCAATCGATGATTTCGAATCCCATAGCTAACCATTCGGTGGATTCGAGGGCGGCGGTGGCGTCGAGACCTTCGGCGGTGATTGGCCCTTTCAAGCCGAAGACGACTTCGGGCTCGATCTTCAGCGAACGGTAATGTGGGAGCGTTAGCGTGGCGGAGTTGCTGTCGTTGTGATGGACGGTGTCGTCATACATGTGAGCCCAGACGAGAGTTTCGAGTTTGAGCACTCGCCACATGGCCTTGTTGGCATACCCCACCTTGCGGCCGACGGCTTTGTGTCCGGCAGCTTCGCGAAGTTGCTTGAGTCTTGCTTCAACCTCGTAGGCGGTGTTGAGGTCGAAACCGGGGCGTGCGGAGGGATGGTTGGGGACCATTTGTCCCGTCTCGTGCGCCGAGAGAAGTTCGCGGGCCAGGGATTCGGCATCCGCTTGCGACATGGGTGGTTCGCTGGCCACGACGTTCTTGCCGTATTGTAGCTTGCTCTATAACTTGGCTCGCTACGGGATCACGTGAAACTGGACGTCGCTGGTCAGCGTGCCGCTGGGCGTGGTTACTGTTACGTTTCCGGTAGTCGCACCGGCTGGAACTGTAGCACCGATCAAAGTATCGGATTTGATGGTGAAGCTGACGGGGGTTCCGTTGAGCGACACGCTTGTGGTTCCGGTGAAGCCTTGACCGAGGAGACCGAATTTCTGGCCAACTCTTGCTGCGCCGCGCACGAAGGCGACGAAGGGAGCGAGGCCGACATCCTCGCTGAAGATTGTGCCGCAGCCGGGGGCGTTGCCGTAGTTGCAGGGAGAGCTGCCCCCAGTAAAGGTCACGCCATAGAACTGGCCGTTCGTGCGCTGGACGAGTCCATTGTACGGATAGGATCCATCGCTCGGGTATCCGGTAAAGGTATATAGATCTGAGTAGGTAGAACCGTCGAGTGGCATTTCAAAAATGTTTCCCTCGTTGGAGTTTCCACCCTCTTGTGTGATTCCGTAGAAGTTTCCGTCGTTGCCTTGGACCGGAGGAAGAGGCACGTTGCCGGGATTCGGCAGCAGCGTATAAGCCCCCTGCGGAGTCATCCGATAAAGGCTGTTATAGGTGGCGCCATAGAAATTCCCATCGGTTGCCAGAATCACTCCACCGAGCACTTGGGGAGAGTTAAAGTCGAAGGTGTACAGCAAAGTGAAGTGGCCGTTCGGAGTAATCTTGAAAAACGTCCCGGCTTTATACAGGCCGCCATAGAATGCGGTTCCGTAGAAATTCCCATCCGGCCCTTGCGCCAGATTGCCAACCGGACTCTCACCGTCGGGGCAGTAATTTTGAGGACAGAAGCTGTAGATCGTGGTCACCACCCCGGTAGCCGTCATCTTGTATATGGTGCCGCAGCCGGAGGGGCAGGAGTTCGACGGTGTGCCCCCTGCTCTAGTAGTTCCATAAAAATCCCCGCCCACGCCTTGAATTAGCCCACCGCTCAGATCGGAGCCGCCAGCCCCTCCGGGGAAGGTGTGCAAGACTGTAAAGCCGCCCTCGGGAGTAACCTTGTAGATCGAGTTATATGTGGTTCCGTACAGATTGCCGTCATACCCTAGCCGCAGATTGTTTACCGGTTCGGTCGGCCCGCTTGTCTGAAAGTTGTACAAGATCCTGAATCCGTTGTCAGGCGTCAACTTGAATATCACGCCGCAACCTATTCCGGTGCCGCTACAGGTCCCAGTGCCGCCATAGATCGTTGTTCCGTAGAGACTGCCGTCAATGCCCTGGGTCAGTGGGGTTTCTGGACCGGCAGCGGTGGTTCCGTTGAAGCTCAAAAGTTCGGTGTAGGTTTGGGCTGAGGCGGGAATTGCCGTTGCTATCGCGAGCAGGCATAGGCCGAGTAGCCGCATCCGCCGGTCGAGTTTTGTCATGACAGTTCTCCACGGCGATATCGCCAAGTGAATTGCGAAACCTGGATGAACAGGAAACCTGCTCGACTCCTCGCCGCAGGGGGATTGCGGCAGGCCGAGCAGCGAGGATTATCCTCCGTGGGGAGCGGGCGGTCAAGCGGGGTGGCGTAATTGACAGTAAAAGTCAAAGGCAGCGCACAAGAGTGTCCGCCCCATGCGAGTTGGGCAGCGCTTGTTGTAACCACAAATTGATAATCAACACCGAGGATGCACGCTCAACGGCGGCTTCAAGACATGACCATCGCAAAAACAGGCAGTGTTGGCCACGTATGACGGAGATCAACGCGCCTGCTATTTCATTATTGAGGGAGAGAGCATCACGATTCGCCGGGTTGAGTATGACGGCGAGAGCGAAGCGGAAGAGCTCTTGCGTTCGGGGTTCCCATGCTGCCTGGATGTGCAGAATTCTACTCGCAGGGGGATACGTCCCGCCCGACTAAATCGCTACTGGCGTAACCCGGACACTGCAGAATCGGCAGGCGAGGATACTTCGGAAAGCTGGGATCGGTGTCGGAGAGTCCGCAGCGATAGAAAGTTGATCCGCGGGAGGAGTCGAGGCGTCGCGCGTACTGGCAGTCGAGGCAGAGCCCCACGCGGTGACGTTCGCTTCGAGACTTGTCATCTTCGGGCACATTCGCAGCATAACCCATTTTGTCGCCAAGCTTTTTGTGGAACTTTTCTCAAGAGTTAAGCGTTCCTAGCACTACCCTTTCGGGTCGGAGGAATGATTGAAGCTGATCATCGACAAAGTCGGTAAACATTCAGCGCCGAATCAAATCTGCCAGTTCCTACCAAATCCGCACGCGGTCGGACGGAGCAAGGTAAAGCTTCTCGCCGGGCTGAACGTCGAATGCGGCATACCACGCGTCGATATTGCGGACGGTGGCTGCACGGAACTGTGAGGGAGCATGCGGATCCGTCATCACTTGTTGTCGCGCCGTGGCTTCACGAGACTTTGATCCCCAATTCTGTGCGAAGGCGATAAAGAATTGCTGATCGCCAGAAAATCCGTCTTGCATAGGGGCTGCCTGGCCGGCGAGCGAGTTCCGGTAGCCATCGTACGCCGCCGCGATGCCGGCAACATCGGCGATGTTTTCAGCCAGAGTTTGTTTTCCGTTTACAGAGAGGTCGGGAAAAGGCTTATAAGTGTCGTACTGCGCGGCCAGCTTCGCAGTAGCCGTCTCGAAGTGGGCGAGATCGGAAGGTGTCCACCAGTTGCGGACTCGGCCTTTGGAGTCGAAGGTCGCGCCTTCCGAGTCAAAGGTGTGGCTGATTTCGTGTCCAATGACCGAGCCGATGGCGCCATAGTTAGCTGCCGCTGGAGCCTGCGCGTCAAAGAACGGCGGCTGCAGAATCGCAGCTGGAAAATTCAGCGCGTTTTGCAGGGGGAGATTGACGGCGTTGACTGTTTGCGGCGTCATGGACCATTGCTTGCGATCGACGGGAGCGCCCAAGCGCGCCAGGTCGCGGCTATAGTCAAACAGACCGCCGCGCCAGAAGTTGCCAAAGATGTCATCTGCTTGGACTTCGTAGGCGGAGTAGTCGCGCCAAGTTTCCGGATAGCCGATGCCTACGTAGAGGGTGGTGAGTTTGGCCTGCGCTTCAGCTTTGGTGGAAGAATCCATCCAGGAGAGTGCCTCGATACGTTTTCGAAAGGCCGCGATGATATTGCCAACCATCGCATCTGCCTGAGCCTTGGCCTCAGGCGGGAAGTAGCGTTGCGCATAAAGTTTCCCCACCTCGTCGCCAAGCAGTCGATTCACGGTTTCGACGCCACGCTTCCAGCGCGGACGTTGCTCGGGCGTGCCGGAAAGTATCTTGCCGAAGAAGGCGAACCGTTCGTCAGCGAACGCCTTTGGCAACACACCAGCGTAGGCTTCGATCAAGTGGTACGCGAGCCAGTTTTTCCACGTATCCAGCGCGATTGAGGCCACCAGAGCGGACTCACCGGTGAACGCAGTAGGTTGCCAGACAGTAAAACTCTCTTGCCTGCTGAGTCCGGCGCCGCGGAAATATTCGGCCCAGTCGAGGCCGGGGGCCATGGCCGCGAAGTCGGTCAGCTTCCAGGTATTGTTGGCTTTGTGGATATCTTCGTTATCGGCCAGGCTGAGATGGGTTTGCGCGATGGCATGCTCCAGTTCCACAATCCGCGCCGCGCGAGCGTCTGGATCTGTGAACCCAGCCAGCTTGAGCATGGCGGAGACGTGAGCTTGATACTTGCCGCGGATATCCCGCATGCGATCGCTGCCAGCAAGGTAATACTCGCGGTCGGGCAGTTGTAAGCCTCCTTGCAGCAGGAAGGCAGCGTAGTGATCCGAATCATTAAAGCCGGGGGCAACCCACAAACCGAACAGATTTGCGGTATGGAAGTTGGTGTTGTTCAGTGCGTCAACGTCAGCGCGCAGGCTTTGCCCGAGCGCATGGGCCAGTTCCTGCTTGTTGTGGATGGCGGTAATCGCTTTAAGATGAGGTTCAAGGGGAGCGAGGCCACGGGACTCGATAGTGGCCTCGTCCATGTAGGAGTTGTAGAGATCTGCGATCTTACGTGGGCCGGAGCCAGCCGGTGCGCCACCCTTGGCGGTTTCTTCAATCAAGCCAGCGGTGCGCTTGTCGCTGAGTTCAGACAGGGCCGTGAAAACACCGATGCGGCCGCGGTCTGGCGGGATTTCGGTACGCTTGATCCAGTCGCCATTGGCGTATTGGTAGAAGCCGTCACCGGGCTTGACTGACCGGTCCATGTTGGCGACAGCAATGCCGTGAGCCGGCTGCGGCGCTTCCTGGGCACGGACGAGGACCCAAGAGAAGATACCAAGCGCCAAAACGGCGGCCCACGTCCACGAAAAGCTCCAAGACTTCCAGATAAATCTCATCGATAAAACTCCCGTAGGCCGCGGTAGTGTAAGCGTACGGCCAAGTATTATGACGGTATGCAACAGAAGAGGGTAGCATGAGGGACGCCAAAAGAGCTGGGCCGCTCACGGAAATCAGGCCTGGCGCTCAGGTATACTTAGTGGTTTCATCCATCAGACTCAGTCGGAATCGCGTTCCCGCGCGAGAAATGAGGATCGTCCTATGGCATCACCCGCAGTTGATTACGCCCGGCAGAATCAGCAACGTTTTTTAAACGAACTCAAAGATCTGCTTCGTATCCCCAGCGTCAGCACCGCGCCGGAACACAAATCCGATGTACAGAAGGCGGCCGACGTGGTGGCCAATGAGCTGCGGCGAATCGGCATGGAAAACGTCGAAGTCATTGCCACCAAGGGCCATCCGCTGATTTATGCCGACTGGCTGCATGCTTCGGGCAAGCCGACCGTGCTGTGTTACGCACACTATGACGTGCAGCCCGCGGAACCTCTCGACGAATGGATCAGCCCGCCGTTTGAACCGACAGAGCGCAATAACAACATCTATGCACGCGGAGCGGTCGACGACAAAGGCCAGTTGTGGATGGAAATCAAGGCGATTGAAGCGTTGATGAAAGGCCATGGCGGCAAGCTGCCGCTGAATGTAAAGTTCATCATCGAAGGCGAAGAGGAAGTCGGGGGCGAGTCGATTGCCGAATATGTGCGGAAGCAGAAATCCAAGCTGAAAGCCGACTTCGCGCTGGTATGCGATACGGAATTGTTCGCCCCTGATCTTCCGACTTTGTGTGTGGGACTGCGCGGGCTGATCTATACCGAGATCGAAGCTTCCGGAGCCAAAACCGATTTGCACTCCGGCATGTACGGCGGTGCGGCACCCAATCCGTTCTTCGCGCTGATCGAGATCATCAGCAAGTTGAAAGATTCGAAAGGCAAGGTTTTGATCCCTGGCTTCTACAAAAACGTGAAGGCTCCGAGCAAGGACGAACTGAAGGCATGGAAGCGACTGCCTTTTAATGAGGAGCACTACCGCAAGACCGAAGTTGGCTCCAAGGTGCTGACGGGTGAGCCAGGATTTTCGGTGCTGTACCGCACCTGGGCGCGTCCGACGCTGGAAGTGCACGGGATGCCCGGCGGATTCATAGCTCCTGGCGCCAAGACGGTGATTCCGGCGAGAGCGGCGGCAAAAGTGTCCATGCGAATGGTCCCCAACCAGGATCCCGACGACATTCTCAAGCGTTATACGGCATTCGTAAAGAAGCTGACGCCCAAGGGAATTGAGACCAAGATCAAGGTTTGGAGCAAGGGTCCGGCGTGCGTGGTCGGGACCGACAACAAGTACGTCAAAGCCTCAACCGAGGCCATGCACGAAGTCTTCAACAAAGATACAGTGTTCATTCGCTCCGGTGGCTCGATTCCGATCGTGACTGACTTCCAGGATGTTCTAAGGATTCCCAGCGTCATGATGGGATTCGGCTTACCCGACGACAATCTGCATGCTCCTAACGAGAAGTTCCACATTCCGAACTTCTACCGCGGGATCGAGTCGATCTGTTTGTTCTTCGAGAAGTTGGGGGAATAGAGGAAACGCGGGGACAGCGGCCGTCGCTGTCCTTTGCGGACCGAGGCGCCTTCGCTTGAGGCACCAACATCTTACGGAGGTTCGGCCCAGCTCACGTAGGTCAGCAGGGACGGAAGAGCTGTGTTTTCCACCATCGCGCCGGTGATATCATGAGTTCATGGCGCAGAGAAATGTCAGATTCGAGGCTGTTAAGACCGTAAAAGAGCCGGCGACCGTCAAATTCAAGACTAAATCGGGCAAGACGGTCTCCTTTAGGGCTGTCAAGACGTTCGAACGAAAAGAGGTTGTTCATTTTCCTGCTAAGAAGAAACGAAGCGCATCTACCTTGATAGCAATGTGTTGATTGCCTACCACTCCCTGGACAAAGCGGAAGAACTCCACCCTAAAGACATCAAAATCCAAGCATAAGCGAGTTCCCCCGCCGATGTAGAGCGCTCCGGAGTCAGCCTCATTCAGAGCCTTTGCTAGTCTCGATTTGTGTTGTTTGGCTATCGAGCTTGAGCTAGGCTTGTTGTGCTCTCGCGATTCTCCCTTCCTTCTTCGTTTCCCATTGGTTTGACCATTGATTGTCGCATTGTGTGTGCAAAATGAGGTAGTAGCACAGAGGGCCATACAAGATATAGTGTTTTCTTGCTTGACCCCGGCGCAATTTGACCGTTACATTAGCTCTGACTTGTGCTCATCGCGGTTCGGCCCAAGGGTGAGTTTAGGCCCAACCGCACCGTGAGCATCTGATTGGTAAATAGGCGGATTCCTCGACTTCGCTCGTGATGACGGAGCGAGAAGTCAGGCTGATACGACTAAGGAGTACACGTTGCTCAAACTAAAGAGACTGCAGATTCTCGGGTTCAAATCCTTTTGCGACCGCACCGAACTGAAGTTTCACGGGGACGGAGTGGCGGCCATCATCGGGCCGAACGGCTGCGGCAAGTCGAATATTGCCGACGCCATTTCCTGGGTGCTGGGCGAACAATCGGCCAAGACCCTGCGCGGCTCGCGCATGGAGGACGTGATCTTTGCCGGCACGCGCGACCGCAAGCCCACTGGAATGGCCGAGGTGGCGCTCACGCTGATCGATCCCGACGTGTACGGCGGCACTGACGTGGCCAATCCCACGGAGATCGAAATCCAGGATGAGATGCCGACGACCGACTGGGATGAGGCGGAACTTCGGGCCAAAGCTGCCGAAGAGGTGGAACAGCGCACCGAAGAGGCGCAGCCGGGCAGAGTCGAAACTCAGTTCGATGCTGACGCGGAAGATGAGCCGCTGTTCGCAGTTTTCGTGAACCCGAATCCCCCAATGAAGTCTGCGTTGCCCCCGGTGGGTGCGAATCTTGGACCGCAAGTAGTCTTGAAGATCCGGCGGCGGAAGTTTCAGCAGCAGTTCCGCGCAGGAGAGATCGTGGTCACTCGGCGTCTGTTCCGATCAGGCGACAGCGAGTATCTGCTCAACGGCAAGTTGTGCCGCCTGCGCGACATCCAGGAATTGTTCATGGGAACGGGCCTGGGACCGGAGTCCTACGCGTTGATCGAGCAGGGGCGCATCGGACAGATTCTGAGCAGCCGCCCTACCGACCGCCGAGCCATCATTGAAGAAGCTGCCGGGATCACGAAGTTCAAGACCAAGAAGCGGCTGGCGGAAGCCCGCCTGGAAGACGCAAAGCTTAACCTGGCGCGAGTGAATGACATTTTCGAGGAAGTCACGCGTCAGATGAATTCCCTGAAACGGCAGGCGTCGAAGGCTGAACGCTATGCCAAGCTGCGAGAAGAGTTGCGGGCGAAGCTCCGGGTGGTGCTGGCCAGCAAGTTCGCGCAGTTGGAGCAGGAGAACATCGCGCTGGATGGACGGATCAATGCTATTTCAGAAGAGATCCGCGAACAGAGCGATACCGTGCAGCAACTGGAAGCGGAGCAGGGTGAGCGCACCCAGCGCGGATACGCGATTGAGAGCGAGATTCGTGAGAACCGCGAGCGATTGAATCAGATCAAGATCGAGGGCAATCGCGCGGTTGTGCAGCGGCGTCACAACGAAGAGCGGTGTGGGGAGCTGACGGCACGGGCAGCAACTGCGGAATCTGAGTTGACGCAAGCCCGCAGCCGGCTGGCTGCACTCGAGGCAGAACGGGGCTCGAACCAGCAGGTACTGAACTCCGCCGCGGACGATTTATCTGCCGCCCAAGACGAACTGGCGGAGGGTCAGCGAGCGGCTACCGCCGCAGCCGAGGCGTTGGCGGAGTTTGAGCGGCGGCAGGAAGAGTCGCGTGGTGCGATTCTCGAGGCAGTGGCTTCGACATCCAACCTGCGCAATCAGCTTAGCCAAACCGAGGAGCGACTCGCGGCTGTGGATCGAGAAACCCAGCGCCTGCACGCCGAGATGGCAACTGCCAACGCGCAGGTAGAAGCATTCGGAGGTCAACGTGGGCAACTAGGGTTGGAGTTCGAGACGGTTTCGCAACGAGTGACCGCTCTGACGGAGGAAATCGTCCACGCGCGGCACTCGCTGGAGTCAAGGCGTCGCGAGGAATCCAACGGCAAGAATCGGCTGGACAGTCTCCGGGCTGAGTACGCATCGGCTATAGGAAAGAAGGCTTCGCTTGAGGCGCTGGTCGCGGAACACGGCTATTCGACTGAATCGGTGCGGCGGCTTTTCCAGTCTGGTGCGATGAACGGAGGACTCGCCCCGGTAGGGATCCTAGCTGATTTTTTGGAGGTCGAGCCGCAATACGAAGGCGTGGTCGAGGACTTTCTACGCGATGAGCTGAACTACATCGTGGTGAAGTCGTGGGACGCAGCGGACGAGGGGCTGCGCTTACTGCGGTCCGATGTTGATGGGCGGGCTACGTTCCTGGTGCATCCTGAGGATTCTCAAGCGAAGTTTTCTTTCGTGGTCGACGAGGCAGCGCGTTCATTGTCGCCGAGTCAATCGGTGGTGCCACTGAAGAATGCGATCCGTGTACTCAACGGCTTCGGCCGATCGCTCGAGGTCATTCTCCCCAAGCTGCGCGACGGCTACATCGCGGCGGATCCCGGATTCGCCCGTGAACTGGCTTTGTCGAATCCAGATGCGTTCTTCCTGGCGCAGTCCGGCGAATGCTTCCACAACGTGACCGTGACTGGAGGAAAGCAACGGGCGGAGGGACCGCTCTCGATGAAGCGCGAGCTGCGCGACGTTATGCGTATGCTCGGTGAACTGGAGTCGGCGCTGCGCGATGAAGAAACCCGGGTACTGCGGTTGGGACGAGAGATGAAAGATCTGACTTCCCTGCTCGACCGGCTTGAGGGCGAGAAACGCGAAGCGGAAAAACATGCCATGACCTCGGGCCATATGCTGCACCAGCTGCAATTGGAAATGACGCGCGTGTCAGAACAGCTGGAGACCTGCCGGGGCGAAGTGCAGCGCCTGGGGGCGGACCGGGAGGACCAAGTCAGCCTCATGGCCTTGCGGCAAACGGAGCTAGCGGAACTGCAACGACATAGGGATCAGTTGGAGCGCATGGCTTCGGCTGCGAACCAAGAGCTGGCCGCCTTGCGTGAAGGCCGCGATCAGGCGGCGCAGAGTGCTTCTCAGCAGCTGGCGCGAGTGGCGACGCTGGAGGAACGGCATCGGGCGGCAGTAGCGGTGCTGGCGCGGATCGGATCGCTGGTGGCCGATATGAGTGAGCGCGTGAGCAGCCTGGAACGGGAGATCGGGTCCGCGGCCACGGAACGCGTACAGCGTGAAACTGAGAACCAGCAACTGGCGGTGCTGCTGGATGATCTGGCGGCGGAGCGCAATGCCAGTGAAGCCCGCGAAGGGCTCTTACAGTTTGAGTCGGACCAGGTTCGCGCCCGTATCGCTGAGATCGACGAAGCTCTGCGCAGCGGGCGGGTGTCGCTCGACCAAGCTCGTGACCGTCGAGGCGAGTTGGCCGCAGCGGTCGCCAAGTTGCAATCGGACGCGCAGTACATGGCCGAGACGTGCTTGAACGAACTTGGAATTCAACGTCCTGAACTGATGGCGGATGTCACGATTGCGATAGTCGCTGGCGACGAGTTGGCGGAGGAGGACCAGACCCAGCGCGAGATGCGGACCCGGCTGGACGCCATGGGGCCGGTCAACATGATGGCTCTGGAAGAATACAAAGAAACCGCCGAGCGTCACGCTTTCCTCGATACCCAGCGGAAAGACCTGCTCGACTCGATCGCAAATACGCAGGCTACGATTGCCGAGATCGATGTTTTCTCAAGACAGAAATTCGCGGAGGCGTTTGGCCGGATCAACGAGAACTTCCAGGCTACTTTCAAGAAGCTCTTCGGCGGCGGCCACGCCTTCATGCGCCTGACCGACGAAGAGAACAACATGGAAAGCGGAATTGACGTTGTGGCTTCGCCTCCCGGCAAGAAGCTGCAAAATGTACTGCTGCTCTCAGGCGGCGAAAAGGCGCTTACCGCACTGGCGCTGCTGGTTGGCATCTTCCAGTATCAGCCCAGCCCATTCTGTATTCTGGACGAGGTGGACGCACCGCTGGATGAGGCCAATATCGGGCGTTTCACCGATCTCGTCAAAGAGATGAGCGTGCAAACGCAGTTCGTGCTCATTACTCACAGCAAGAAAACCATGAGCATTGCGCCGGTGCTGTATGGAGTGACCATGCAGGAGCCCGGCGTTTCGAAGTTGGTGTCGGTACAGTTGGGGGCGACAGCCGAGCAAGTTAAGAACCAGGTGGCCTAGTCCGTCTTGACGGACATCGACAGCCCGCTCTTAAACGCGAGGATGCTTCGCATCCAGTTATCCTCTGGCGTCCTCAGTTTTTCCACAAACGCTCCCGCCGAAAACCCCGCCGGGTAGACGATTTCGGGCCTTCTCCTTTTGTCAACTCTTTTTGTGTGAGCGGCTTGCGGCACACGCCGCGAGTGCCCATATAAGCGGTTGACAAAAAAATCTGGGGGGTTCAGAATACGCGACGTTTTGTACCTGTAAAATTATTTCATGAGCCCCCAATTACTTGATTCCGTCCTGCTGCGTACCGACTTCCCGGAACTCGAGCTCCATGCCAGCGGCAAGGTGCGCGACGTGTATCGTCTCGGCAGTGACCAGCTGTTGTTCGTAGCCACCGACCGCATTTCTGCGTTCGACTATGTTCTGGCTACCGGCATTCCGCACAAGGGTCGCGTGCTCACACAGATTTCTCTATTCTGGTTTGAGTTTCTGCGTGAGGTTGTCCCCAACCACCTGGTGACTGCAGACGTAGGAAGCTATCCCACGAGTCTGCGCGCCCATGCCGACCAGTTGCGTGGACGATCCATGCTGGTGATGCGGGCTGAAATGGTGCCCGTGGAATGCGTGGTACGCGGCTATATTTCGGGCTCGGCCTGGAAGGAGTACAAAGCTACCGGCAAGGTCTGCGGGATCGAATTGCCCAAGGGGCTGAAGGAATCGGACAAGCTGCCGGAACCGATTTTCACGCCTTCGACCAAGGCCACTACTGGGCACGACGAGAATATCCCCTTTGAGGAAATGGTCCGCGTGGTGGGCCAGGAACGCAGCGAGAAGCTGCGGGACCTCACGCTGAAGATTTACACCAAGGCCGCTGATTATGCTCGCACTCGCGGCATCATCATTGCGGATACAAAATTCGAGTTTGGGATCACGTCCAAAGGCATCACCCTGGCGGATGAGGTCCTGACACCCGATTCCTCGCGGTTCTGGCCAGCAGATAAATACCAGCCGGGACGCGCCCAGGATTCATACGACAAGCAATATGTTCGCGACTATCTGGAAGAAATTCGCTGGAACAAACAACCGCCTGCGCCAGCCCTCCCCCCGGAAGTGGCTCGCAAGACCAGTGAAAAATACGTGGAGGCGTATCACCAGCTCACCGGACGCGAGCTGGATGTTTAGCAGAGAAGGAACTGGAGAAGGCAGTGACTGCCACTGACTGGGTCATCGCGTTGGTGATTCTGCTGTCGGTGTTGCAGGCGGCCAGTGCGGGCTTTTTCCAGGAAGCGTTTGGAATTGGCGGACTGGTGTTTGGATACCTGCTGGCCGCGTGGAACTACCATCGGCTAGCGCTATGGTTTTCTCCGAATATTTCGTCGGCCTGGATGGCGGACATCGGTGCGTTCCTGATCATTTTTGTGGGGGTCATGCTGCTGGCAGGAATCGCCGGACGAATCGCGAGCTGGGCCATGAAAGAGGCGGGGCTGAGAGTGGTCGATCGAGTTCTAGGCGCAGCCCTGGGGCTATTGCGAGGATGTTTGGTAGTCGCCATCGTTCTTACCAGCATGGCGGCGTTTACGCCAACCTCGAAGTGGCTACAGGGTTCGCAGTGGGCGCCATACTTTTTGGTGGTGGGACGGGCGGCAGTATGGGTAGCGCCTTCGGAATTACGAATGCGCTTCTATCAGGGACTGGAGTTGCTGCACCACGCCCCCCAATCACCGTAAACTGCAACCTCGAGCAAGCAGTCTGGCAAACAGGTGAAGAGTGGGCGTGAGACTCTTCCAAGAAAGAGAGATGCCGTGAGAGACCAGCTCGAAGCACTCATTATGCAGATGTACCGCAGCAATATTCTGTATTCCGAGGCAGTGCGCGAATTCAAGAAGCGATTCATTCTGACCGTGCTGCAGGAGAACAAGGGCAATCAGTGCCGCGCCGCCCGTCAACTGGGAATGCACCGCAACACTTTGAGCCGGACGATCTCGGAACTGAAGATTGACGTGCGGCAACTGCGGGCAGGAATCAAGCGGCCACCACGCAGCGCGCGGCCCGCTCCCTACGAGAGAAAAGTAGTTCGCTAGGCGACTGGCGGACAAAAATCAAGGGCAGCGGGTGATGCTGCCCTTGTAGTACTCCAACCTGCTGCGTTTCCCTACTGAGTCGGTTTCCGGTGAACGGGTGGCTTCTTGGCCGGCGCCGCCTTGGTGAGCAGAGCGCCTTTCTCCATAGTCATTACAAACGGGCTGGCCGTATAGGACACCGGCGTTCCTTCGAAGTCGAGCGTCGATCCCTCTGCCGGCATCAGCTTGGGGGGAATGGTTCCAGTCATGGTGAGCACAATGTCGGCCCGCTTGGCGTCAATGTCATCCTGGCTGGCGGCAATTTGCAGTTCCGTGGGACCAGGCTTCAGCACCGTAGCTTCCATTTGCAAGGGTACTCCCTTGATCACGCTCCAAACCTTGTCGGCGTCCTCCGGTTTGCCGGCGGACAGCACCAGTTCCCATTCGGCAAAACTCAGCTTCTTTAGATCGGCCGGGGTCTTGTCCTTTACCAGATCGTGCGCCTGCTCAGCCGGGGTAGGAGGCACATATTGTTTAACTGAGAAGCCTGCCGGTGGCAGTGGCGTGGTAGCGGTCAGCGTCAGCAGGTCATTCCAGCCCTCGTCCGAGCCGTGATACTTCACATACTTGCTGCGCCCGAACTTTACGATTTGGGCCTTGCCGGCTGGATCCTTGACCAAGTTGGCGGCGCGGGCGATGAAGAACAGTCCATTCACATCGTCTTCAGGCGTGGCCGTCAGGCTAGCCAGCGCCAGCGGATAGACGTTTTCCACGTTGTTGGGATCAGCTTCGACAGCGGCGCGCAGATCCTTCTCGGCAGTGGCGTTATCCTTCAACTGCAGGGCGGAAAATCCCGCCACGCTCTCCAACAAAGCCGCCAACTGATCCTTTTGCTTCGCGAAATCAGCGTCGGAGGCGCCGTCGGGCTTGGGCATGTTGGGCAGGGCCTGCAGGCCGCGCTCGGCATGGGCTTTGGCATCTGCCCATTTCTGAGCAGCGCGCTCGTTGTACGCCAGGAGCACCAGACCCCGAACATTATTGGGATTGGCAGTCAAGAGCCGGTTGGCCGTGTCCATCACCTTGGCCTGATTCCCTGCTTGCGTGTAAGCCCCCATCAGCACCTCCAACGCGTCCTCCTTCATGACGCTGTTCGGATATTGCGCCAGGAAGGCTTCCAGGCCGCTGACTTTGGCGGCCGCGTCCTGCTGCTGCACCGCTCCCACATATGCGTTGTACTCCGCGGGATCCTTGATTTCCTTCTTTTGCGGCTGGGCTTGGGGCGCGGCTTGGGGTGGGGCCGGCGGTGGTGCGGCAGTTTGCTGACCCGAGGCTAATCCAGCAAACATAAGCACAATCGCCACTAGACTCGTCTTCATGTGAAATGGCTCCTTAGGATTTTGGGGAAATGCAACTTCGAGACCGCGACGGCTTCTTGCCCCAGGCTATCCAAGCACGGCTCACCCAGGTTCGTTCAGATCGCTGGTCGCTCCACCCAGTCGACACCCGGAAGAGCTAAGGCCTTTATCGCAGCACCCGCGGGCCAGGAAAATATTCCGGTGAGCCGGATTATAAGTATGTAATCCGACTATGGCAAGCTGTTGCACACCCCAGCACAGTCCTGGCTTGTTAAGATGCAATGGGGTTGTCTCTGGTGGTTCGATTGGCATACAAAATGGGGGTTACCGGAACATGACGGAAGGCGCCGGATCGAGTCTGAAGGGCGAGGTTGCGGTGATTACTGGCGGGGGAAGAGGGATCGGCGCCGCCATTGCCCAGAAGTTGGCGAGTTTGGGCGCCGTAGCCGTTCTTTGCGGGCGCGGCCGCGCCTTGTTGGACTCGACTGCGGCAGCCATTACCGCCGCGGGCGGACACGCCGAGACAGCCGAGTGCGACGTTACCGACCCAAAGTCGGTTGAAGCGCTAGCGGCACACATTAGCCGGAAGTTTGGAAAGATCGACATTCTGGTCAACAACGCCGGTATCGGAGGATTTGGCGGTCCTCTTCACCAGATGCCGCTGGAGTCGTGGGACCAGGTGCTGAACACCAATCTGCGGGGGGTCTTCTACTGTATTCGCTCTTTCGCACCGCTGATGATCAAGGCTCAGGCCGGGCACATTGTGAACATCTCATCCCTGGCGGGAAAGAATCCTTTGCCGAACGGCGCGGCTTATGCAGCGTCAAAGTGGGGACTCAATGGCTTGAGCTATTCGGTCGCGGAGGAGTTGCGCGTGCACAATATCCGGGTCTCGGTAGTCTGTCCGGGGTCGGTGAATACGGAATTGAGTCCGCACCGCGCCAAGGACCAATCGAAGATGCTACAGCCAGCCGACGTGGCCCACACGGTTGCGATGCTGGTAACGCAAGCACCACAGTCCTTCATCAGCGAGGTGCTACTGCGTCCCACCCAGAAGCCGTGAGCAACTTGGTTACGTCTTTGCAACTGCAGCTCGCGGCTGAATCGCGCCGCCCGCGCCATTCAGTCAGTCATTTCTTGAACAGATTCTCGAAGGCTTGGCGGGCATCCATTGGACGCGCGGCCTTGGGCGTAGATGTTTCTTTTTCTACCCGCACCCGCATGGAAAAAAATGTACAGTCATTGCGTTCGTCCTTGCGCGGAATTCTCTCGGCAATAGGTTGGCTGCATTCAAAGCGGCTGGAGGTATCAAAGTACGTACACTGACGGCAAGAGTGCAGGGCCACAGCACATTTGGGGCACTGGGCGATTGATTCAGCCCCTGGGGGGAGAAGGGTGCCGCACTGGGCGCAGCGGGAAACGGCATGTGTTCCCGGCATCTGCATCGGGCGCGGGCCGAAGGTATCTTTCTTGGCGGGCCGGTCCCCACGCTCAGAGGATGACTGCTTCTCTCGCTTTTCTCCCGAGTCCTGATAGCCGTGTTGGCGGTATTTCGCCACCGTGAACCTCCTGTTGGGCAGACATTGTCTCTCGCGGCAGGCATTGTCGCAAGTCGCTTGCCGCATATCTGTTCGGATTTGACGAAACGCCGTTAAGCGCGTCAACCCTGATTTGTCAATGAAATTGTAATTCCCCAGGCTGGGTGCTACCATCCGAACAGGTTCAGAGAGTTGGAGGTAGTTATGGCAGACAGCGATAGCAATAGTTTTCTTTGGTTTCTGGCAGGGTTGGGATTCGGCGCGATTGCGGGAATTCTGTACGCCCCGCGCGCCGGTGACGAAACCCGTGAAGCCTTGCGGTCCAAAGCGGAAGAGGGCCGTGATTTCGTGCGCGATCGAAGCCGTCAGGCCCGGGATCAGGCTGCGGGCTGGGCTGAACGCGGCCGCGAAGTGTTGAATCAGCAGAAGGAGCAATTCCGCTCTGCGTATGAGGCCGGCAGGCAGGCCTACCAGGAGACGGCGCATCCGGAAAGCGGAGACGCTCCGAACCAGTAGCGGTTCTCCGCAGTGTGAGTACGATCACCTGCAGCGGAGGAGCTTATGGATACCTTGACCCTTTTCGTTGCCGTGACTTCGGCGGCGGTAGTGATCCAGGCGGTAATTCTTGTCGTCATGTATCTGGCCGTCCGCCAAACCACTGCGCGCACTGAAGTGCTGGCCAATGAAGTGAGGAGCAAGGTCCTGCCGACGATAGAGTTAGCGCAATCTATGCTGTTGGATTTGCGGCCGAAAGTAGAAAATATAGTCAACAATTTCAATGACTCGAGCGTCCTGGTGCGTCACCAGGTGGAGCGCCTCGACGCCACCATGGGTGATTTGCTCGACCGAGCCCGGCTGCAGGTGATTCGCGCGGATGAACTGGTAGGCAAAGCTCTGGATCAAGTGGAAGAGACGGGCGATCTGGTCCACAAAACTGTAGTGTCTCCGGTGCGCCAGGTTTCGGGAGTTCTTCAAGGCCTTACCGCGGGGTTGGAGTTCTTCTTTTCAGGAAGGCGCAAATCGCGGAATGGCGTGGAAGACGAAATGTTTATCTAAGATCTTTAGAATTGTGAGCAACGGCGGCGCTCAGGCGCTGCCGTTTGTGTTTGCGGCTTCAAATGATCCAGCCGCCGCCCACGACTACGTCGCCGTCATAAAACACCGCAGCCTGGCCGGGAGTGATCGCGCGCTGCGGTTCGTCAAAGCTCACCCGCACTTCGCCGGCTCCGGACCTCTCGATGGTAGCTGGCGCAGCTTCGTGGCGATGGCGAATCTTCACCGCGACCCGCATGGGCGAGCGCAGATCATCGACCGAAATCAGATTTACTCGGTGGGTTCGCAAGGTGCGCGAGTAGAGGTCATCCTGACCGCCAACCACCACCTGGCGCTTGTCACCATTGATCTGAATGACGTAGAGGGGCGAGCCCGTCGCCACTCCCAAGCCCTTGCGCTGGCCCACGGTGAAATTATGGATACCGCGGTGCTCACCCACCACTTCCCCGTCCGCGGTAACCAGTTCGCCGGAAGTATCAGGGAGAGCCTCACCCTTGTCCGCCAGGTAGGCATCGAGAAACTTCTTGTAGTCACCACCGGGGACAAAGCAGATTTCCTGCGAATCCGGCTTCTCCGCTAGAGCCAATCCGTGATCTCGGGCCAACTCGCGTACCGCCGGCTTGGTCATTTCTCCGAGGGGAAAGATGGTGCGGCCGAGCTGTTCCTGGGTCAAGCCAAACAGGAAATAAGTCTGGTCTTTGGAAGTATCCGTCGCTCGTTTCAGTAACCAGCGTCTGCGGCCGTCATCGTATTCCACGCGGGCATAGTGGCCCGTGGCCAGAGCGTCCGCGCCAATTTGCTGCGCCACGATCAAGAGTTGATCGAACTTCAAGTGGTTGTTGCACAGGCTACACGGGATCGGCGTGCGCCCCGAAAGATATTCTTCGACGAAAGGCCGGACGACGTCGCGCTCGAAACGCTCTTCGTGATTAACCACGTAGTACGGAATGCCGAGAGTTTCCGCGACCCGGCGGGCGTCGTAAACATCGTCGAGCGAGCAGCAGCGGCCCTGAACGGATTCCGGCATTCCTGGATGACCAGACAACCGCCGCTGATTCCACAGTTGCATGGTCAGGCCAATTACCCGATGCCCCTCGGCGCGCAGCATGGCTGCGACGGTGGAGGAATCAACCCCTCCAGACATGGCGACGGCGATGGTTTTTGGTGCGAGCATTCAGCAATCAGCACTCAGCAATCAGCCGGACCAATTGGTTGTCGCCTGATAGGAACAAGACCCAGCGAACCAGCACTCCGTTTCGGATTCTGAGTGCTGAGCGCTAAGTGCTGACTGCGATCCTATTGTAAACCGGCGAGAGCTCTCGAAGGCGGGCTACGGTCGGGGGAATCAGGCTGAGGGCGAATTCCACGTCCTCCTCGGTGTTCTGCTTGCCCAGACTAAAGCGGAGGCTGGCGCGGGCCTGTTCAGGAGGCAATCCCATCGCCGTAAGCACGTGCGAGGGCTCAATTGCCCCGGACGAGCAAGCTGCACCGGTCGAGACCGCCAGCCCCTTGAGATCTAGCGCAATCACTAAGGCTTCGCCTTCGATGCAGTCGAAATGAATGTTCGTAGTGTTGGGCACACGCGGGGCGCCTTCGCCATTAACGCCAATGGTCTCAACTTGGGAGAGAATCCTTTCCTGCAAACGATCTCGCATGGCTGCCATCTGCGTCAGATCGCCGCGATCCAACGCCTCTTTTGCGATCTCTGCGGCTTTGCCCAAAGCGACAATTCCCGGGACGTTTTCCGTGCCGGCGCGGCGCGACCGCTCGTGGCTTCCACCGTAAAGCATAGGCCGCAGAATCGTTCCCTTGCGGACGTAGAGGGCACCAACTCCCTGTGGCGCGTGCATCTTGTGGCCGGAGATTGAGAGCAAGTCGCAAGTGATACGCTGCACGTCGATCGGAACCTTCCCTGCCGCTTGCACTCCGTCAGTATGGAAATACACCTCGGCCTCAGCGGCGACTCTGCCGATCTCTTCGACTGGCTGTAATACTCCAGTTTCGTTGTTTGCCATCATGATCGAGATCAGCTTGGTATTGGAACGCAGCGAGCGGCGGACATCGTTGGGATCGACCAGCCCGCGCCCGTCGGCGGGAACATAGGTCACTTCGCATCCAGCCATTTCGAGGTGCTTGCAGGAATTCAGAACCGCGTGATGCTCGATGGTCGAACTGATCACGTGATCGCCTTCGCGGACCATCCCCAAAATGGCCAGGTTGTCGCCTTCGGTGCCGCCGCTGGTAAACACGATCTCCGCGGTCCGGCATCCGAGCATCGCCGCGACCGATTCCCGCGCATGCTCCACCGCCGCCCGCGTTGCCTGTCCATGATGGTGGATAGAAGACGCATTCCCGAAGTGCTCGGCAAAGTAGGGCCGCATCGCCTCAAACACTTCTGGCAGGATTGGGGTGGTGGCGTTGTTGTCAAGGTAAACGTGGCGCATCAAGGCTATTTTACGCTTTGAGGAAGAGGTACAGTAGGGCGGGCGAGGACGCCCGCCCTGGACAGACACATCCGCCTACTTCTTGGGCGCCTTACCCGCTTCCGCCTCGTCTTTCAGATAGTTCGCGCTCAGGGTACCCTTTGCCTTCGCCAGATCAATCAGCGTGGGATAAAACTGCACGAAAGTGTTGTCGACCGCGCCATGCTGTGAGTGGCACGAGTAGCAGGCGGCAGTGGTGGGCACCATTTTGGCGGTGTCGGAATCGTCGAAGCCGAAGAACGCCCACTTTCCGGGAAAACGCGCTTCGTCCTTTACGTGAACCTCGTGACCCATGGTTTCGGTGGTTTGGAAGTGTCCACTCTTATTGATGGATGCGTTGGTTCCAGCCGTGCGAACTTCCAGCACCAGCATCGTCTTGTCAGGCCAGGTACCGGTTGCCTGAAACGCCCGATAGGCATCGGGGTTCACGAAAACGTTATCAAACATGGAGTGGTCCATCGCCATGGCGTTCGGGGAATAACTCATGTCCACGCCCGACGTCAGATAAATCCACTCCCGGTACTTCGCCGGGAACACCAGGCGGCCGTCCGCCGTATAGGCTGGTGTCTGCGCCGCAGAGCCCTTGTCAGTGGCCGGGGCTGCGGCAGGCGCCGCACCATACTGTTGCAGGAAGAAGAAGCAGGTCAACATCAAGATACGCATGAAAAATGCACCTCGTGGGGGTAACGAATTTTTAAAGATGAAGTCTAAGGGTCTTATAAAGGGTTGTCTTGAAGGAATGCAACCTGTCGGAGGTGGGGTCTATGGCTGAAGCCAATGCACCGATGATGCAGGGCGGCAAGTTCTATGGCGTCGTCCGGCAGCGGCGCGAACAATGCGACGCCATCTTCACTGATCTGCAACATTCCTCTGCCCGAAAGCTGCCGGAGCACGCCCATGAGTTGCCTTTTTTCGCGGTTCTGCTGGAAGGCGACTACGGCGAGCGCTATGGCCGCCAGCACAAGCAGTTTGGCCCTTACTCTGTGGCCTTCCGCCCGGCGGGAGTTCCTCATCAGGATGAAATTGGACCGCACGGCGTTCGCTTCTTCGAGATCGAAATTCGGCCCAGTTGGAAAGGGCGGATGCAAGATTGCTCCGGAAGCCTCGACACTGCGCAGGACGAATGCGGTGGCGGAGAGATGTTATGGCTAGCGATGAAGCTATTCCGCGAAACCCACGGACCGCAGGAACAATCGGATCTCTGTCTCGGGAGCTTGCTTGCCGAACTGGTGGCCGCAGTAGCACGCGTGCCTCGCGAGACCGCCAAGGATGCTCCGCGGTGGCTGGGCCGTGTCGTGGACAAGTTGAAGAGCGAATATTGCGATCGGCTTACGCTGGGAGATCTCGCGCAGGAAGCGGGAGTTCACCCGGTGCATCTCTCCCGTGTCTTCCGGAGATGTAAGGGCGAGGGTATCGGCGAGTATGTCCATCGTTTGCGAATCCGGGCAGCCTGCGAACAGATGCTGGCGCCGAGGACATCGCTGGCCGAAATCAGCCTGGCAACAGGCTTCGCCGACCAGAGCCACTTCACACGCTCATTCCGTCGGATCACCGGCATGAGCCCCGGAGCTCTCCGGCAATTGGTTGCGCCGAAAGTGGAATACTCCTTCGCGGCAGATTAGCGCTCAGTGTACATAATCCGACACGCGCTCCAGCACCAGATCTCTCGATTGCAATACGTTTTGCTGCAGCCAGAATTCGTGGCCTGATCCATAGATCACCAGCACGCGATCATTGGGCGAATCAATCACGTTGCGCAGATTCCCGAAAATGCGTGCATTGCGGCCATACCACGCGGCCAAGAGATCTGGGCCGGGATACTCTCCGTCGCCGGCAAAGCGCGCAAAGTCCATGTATACCGCCTGACCATCTCGCACCTCTTCATCGCGATTGATGGCGACCAAAGTCTGCCCCACCGTACCCTTTTTCAGGATTTTCAACCAGACATCCAGCTCCTTCTGGGTTGTAGCAAAGTCGTCATTCAGGACTTGCTCCCGATGGTGTTTTTGCACAAACGCCTGCATTGCCTCGAAGGGAAAGTCGGCCATTATATTGATGGGATACAGCTGCTTATGGCCCAGGCGCTTGGCCATGCGGAGGCCGATCTGGTCAACCTCATCAGCTTTAAGGGAATATTTTCCCGCTAGGTAATTCTGATATCTCTGCGTGAACTCCTGGTTCGTAGACTCAACCTCCACCGCGATTTTGGTGGGACGAAATTCCGCGAGAGCGGCGACGAATTGCTCGATTTCAACCTGGCGCCTGGGTGCCAGCATGTCATCCACCTGCATGTTCAAGACGTCCCGTCCGGGGTTGGCCATGTGAAATGTGCCCAGGATCAGGACGTGGGCCTTCGCTGTGACGGGTGATGAGGGGGAAGGATTGCTTTGGGCAACGCCGGAAATGGCAGCCAGGCAAAGCACTGGGATGATGCGGATACTCCGGTCAAAGACATTCATAATCCCCAATACGGAGACTTGCTTATCTTCGTTCCATGGGAATATACCGCTGCGGATAGGCGGGACCGATGTAATCGGCACGTGGGCGGATCAGCCGGTTGTCGTCAAGCTGCTCGATTACGTGCGCAGTCCAGCCGCTGATGCGTGAGACCGCGAAGACCGGAGTAAACAAGTCCACGCCGATGCCGAGAATGTGATAAGTCGAGGCCGAATAGAAGTCCACATTGGCGTTGAGCTTCTTTTCCGCTTTGATAAAGTTCTCAATCTTTTCCGACATTTCAAACCACTTGCTTTGCCCGCTCGACTTGCCCAAGTCGTGTGACATCTTTCGCAGGTGGGTAGCTCGCGGATCTTCGGTGTGGTAAACCCGATGGCCAAAGCCGGGGACTTTCTGCTTCTTCGCAAACATTCCTTTGATATGCTCGACTGGATCGGCGCCGGCGCGGTCAATCGCTTCCAGGATGTGGAACACAGCTTCGTTGGCGCCTCCATGCAAGGGCCCCTTGAGGCATCCGATGGCCGAGGTGGTAGCGGAATGCATGTCGGAAAGCGTGGCCGCTGTGACCCGGGCGGCGAACGTGGATGCGTTGAGTTCGTGGTCAGCGTGCAGAATGAGCGCAATGTCCAACGCGCGTTCCGCGGTCTGCGACGGCTTGGCGCCATTCAACTGAAGAAGAAAATTGCCGGAGTGCGAGAGTGACTTGTCGGGTTCGACAACCGGTTGCCCTTTGCGGATACGGTCATAGGCGGCCACGATCATGGCAAGCTGCGACGTCAGACGGATGGCCTTGTTCACATTCGCGTCATGGTCGTTTTTCTTGTCATCGCGATCGTAAAAACTCAGTGCCGAAACCGCCGTACGCAGCACATCCATGGGCAGCGCCTCTTTGGGCGCCGTGCGCAACAGGTTAAAAATGGCGGGATCGAGCTTGCGCTCCTGCGCCAGTCGGTCACGCAGTCCCTTTAGTTCGTCGCGCGTAGGCAGTTTGCCAAACCACAACAGGTAGCAGGTCTCTTCGAAGGTAGAATTATCGGCAAGTTCATGAACGTCAATGCCGCGGTAGGCAAGGACGCCTTGTTCGCCGTCGATGTAGCAGATGCTGGAAGTGGTTGCAACCACTCCTTCTAAACCCTTCGGGGCGTGCGCGGCGGATATGCTGGACATGGCGTCTGGCTCAAACCTTCTTAACTTGTCGATGGTTGCGGCGCGGGGGGGAATGCACCGCAACTAACTTTTATACGCCAAAATTGGAGAAGTTTCCAACCGCCTCCGCGCTCGATGGTGCCAGTCCAAACGCGGGCAACTCCCGTTCTGGCCCACCTCCCGCAAGTTCTTTATCGGCAAGAAGTGGCTTGCGGAGGCGTTCCATAGAGTTACCGAAGGTACACCGCCCTGGCGGGCAGGACGGCTTCCCTATACTTTCCGGTTACAATCGGAGGATGCGCATGCGCTGGCCGCTCCTTATCGCGGTGATGTGGTGTGGGATGGCTCTGGCAGCCGACACCCCGCAGACCCTCGTCGCCGGGCCCTGCGCGCCTGCGACCACCGCCCGCAACCCCTCGAAGGCGGATCTCAAGCAGGCCCACGCTGCCTTTTCCCGGGCGTTGAAGCTGGAAAAAGCCAATCACCTCGACCAGGCTTACAAGGAGTTCGACACTGCAGCTCGCCTAGTCCCGAACAATGTCAGCTACCTGACAGCTCTTGCCATGACGCGGGAACAGTTGGTCTTCAACCACGAGCAGCAGGGCAACTCCGACCTGAACAATGGACGAGAGGTCGAAGCCCAGGCGGAGTTTCGCGGCGCCTTGAGCCTCGATCCCGATAACCAATTTGCGCAGCAACGTTTGCAGGAATCCCTCATGAGTTGGGCACCACCGGAGACACCCGTATTGCGAACTGCCGAGGATGGCGGTCAACTGCAAGCTGTACCTACCCCCGACCGCCATGCTTTCCATTTTCGCGGCGACTCAAAATCCCTGTTGACCGAAGTAGCGCAGGCCTTCGGGGTAAGTGCTGAACTGGACGACTCCGTCGCGTCTCGACGTGTTCATTTCGAGCTTGATGAGTCCGATTTCCCTACGGCCATGCGGGCCGCTTGCGACGTGACCGGAACTTTCTGGACATCGCTTTCCGATAAGCAGATCTTCCTGGCCCGTGAATCGCCCGAAAATCATAAGCTTTATGATCGCATGGGTTTGCGCACCTTTTACCTGAGCTCGGCCACCACCCCGCAGGATGTGAATGAAATCGTAAGCATGCTACGCACGGTGTTTGAGGTCCGGTTCTTGCAGCAACATCCACAAAGCGGTTCCCTCGTCGTTCGCGCCCCCCTTCCGGTGCTCGATGCCGTCAGCAAGCTGCTGGAGAATTTCGGCAATGCGCGCCCGCAGGTGATGCTGGATATTGAGGTCTATGACATCGATCATCAGTTTGCGCGGAATATCGGTTTGCACATTCCCGATACCTTCAACCTGTTTAACATCCCCGCCGCAGCTTTGCTGGCGGCGAGCGGACAAAGCATCCAGAGCTTGATAAACCAGTTGATCTCGGGCGGCGGCATCAACCAGGCAAATCAGACCGCCATTTCCGGGCTGCTGTCTCAACTGCAGGGGCAGGGACAAGGCGGAATTTTCAGCCAGCCTTTAGCGACCTTCGGCGGCGGTCTCACTTTCATGGGATTGAGTCTCGATATGTTGGCGGCACAATTGTCCCTCAACGAAAGTTGGGCGAAACATCTGGACCATGCCACCCTGCGGGCGGCACAGGGCAATGACGTCACCTTCCGCCTGGGCCAGCGATACCCCGTGATCAACGCCAGTTTCTCGCCCATTGTCAATACTGCGGCGATTTCGCAAGTGCTGCAGAACGGAAGCTTTCAAGCGCCCGTCCCTTCGATCAGCTACGAGGACCTGGGCCTGGATATAAAGGCCAAGCCGCTGGTCTCTGGCGGTATCCATGTGGGACTCGACCTGGAGCTGAAGCTGCGTGCGCTGGCGGGAACCAGTGTGAATGGAGTGCCGGTGATCGCCAACCGTGAATACAAAGGCAGCATCAATCTGGAAGATGGAGAGCCGGCGGTGGTGGCCTCGTCGGTGACCCGCAGCGAGCAGTACAGCATGATGGGACTGCCCGGACTAGGTTCCATCCCAGTCCTGAACAAAATTGGAACCATGAACAACAAGACCACGGAAGATGACGAGATTCTGGTGGTGATCACGCCCCACGTGATGAACCTGGGTGCGAACCAGAATGCGGAGATGTGGCTGCCAAGATAACTGCTATTTCACATTACTGGCGGCAAAGTCCACCAGTTTCTGCAACACGTCGTAAGGAAGTCCTCCAGCGCTGAGTTTTCTGCCATTGATAAAGATGGTGGGGGTGCTGTTGACGTCAAGCGCCTGGCCCAACTCAAGTGAGTGCTGCACGCGGGTAGCGGTTTCGGGCCGAGCCGCGCAGGCAGCCGTCTCAGATCCTTTTACTCCGGCGGCATCGGCAAAGGCTGTGAGCTTTTCGTCGACGTTGGCGGCGGTGATGTCTGACTGCGAGCCGTAAACACTCTGAACAAATTTCCAAAAGCCTTCCGGGGAGGACCGTCCCACGCAGTCAGCATAGCTAGCTGCTTTAAATGCCCAGTCATGCATGGCCAGAGGATAATTCTGGAAGACCACGCGAGCATTCTTGTCTTCGGCGGCCAGGCGATCAAGCGCGGGCTGAGCGTCCTTGCAATGGGGACACTGTAGGTCGCTGAATTCCACCACCATAACTGGGGCGGTAGCCGCGCCATGTGAAGGCCCGTTGATTCCCTTCTGTAGTTGATCGCGCACTGCGTCGAAGGGATGGGGGCCGAACGGCAAAATTTCCCCAATGATGACGTGGGTGCTGTCCGGAGTGACGTAAAACTTCTGCGCTTGCGATCCCTGTGGACTGCTGACCGTGACATTTACCTCGGCCAGTCCCTCGGCTGGCGCTGGCTTGATGCTGCCAATTTTCCAGCTGATCGCAGGGTCATAACCCAGAGTCTGTTGCATGAAAGCGTTCACCACCTCTTCCGAAGGCAGATTCGGAGCAGCGGCCGGCTTGGCGGAAGACGCAGATTTCTGCTGGGCCAACGCGAGAACTGCCAGCAACACGACAGCGCAAACGCTCAAATGACGATGCATGAGTCCCTTTCTAAACATCTGCTTTTGCGGCGATCGGGAAACGGCGTCCGTAGCCAAAAGCCTTAGCGGAAATTTTCAACCCTGGAGCGGCCTGCTGCCGCTTGTATTCGGTGCGCTCTACCATGCGGATCACGCGCCGGACTAGAGTAACATCGAAGCCCCGCCCGGCGGCAATCTGTTCCGCGGTGCGAGACTCTTCCACATAATCTTCCAGAATAGCGTCCAGCACCTCGTAGGGAGGCAGCGTATCGCTGTCCTTTTGATCAGGCCGCAATTCGGCCGAGGGCGCCTTCTCCAGGCTGGCTTGCGGTATCAGCGCGCGGTGGGAATTCACGTAGTGGCTCAAGCGGTAAACCATAGTCTTGGGCACGTCAGAGATGACCGCCAATCCACCGACCATGTCGCCATAGAGGGTGCAGTAGCCGACGCCCAGTTCACTCTTATTTCCCGTACTGAGTACGATGGCGCCAAACTTATTGGAGAGCGCCATGAGCAGCGTGCCCCGCGCACGCGACTGAATGTTCTCTTCGGTCGCGTCTGGGTTCAATCCGCGGAAGACCCGTTCCAGAGTATTGCTGTAGCTCGCGAAAACGTCCTTTATCGAAAGAAGCTCAAAGCGGATGCCGAGATTCTGCGCTAGTTCACGGGCATCGTCGATCGAGCCCTGAGATGAATAGGGGCCCGGCATGCCCACTCCAATCACGTTTTCTGCGCCGACCGCATCTGCGGCAATGACCGCTGTAAGAGCAGAATCAATACCCCCGCTGAGGCCAACGATCACTTTCTTGAAACCACATTTGCTCACGTAGTCCCGCGTACCCAGCACCAGGGCAGCGTACGCGCTGGCTTCCTCTCCTTCGATTTGGGGATGCACTTCGCCAGCGAGGCGGTCCGAGTCAAAGTAAACCAGGTCTTCCTCGAACGACTTACCTTGCGCAATGACCTCGCCGGCGGGATTGAGCACAAGGCTGGAACCGTCGAAGACCAGGCTGTCATTGCCGCCCACCTGATTGACCATGGCCACGGGAACTTTTTGCGTGCGGGCGATTGAGGCCAGCATCTCGCGGCGGAACTCACGCTTCCCCAGCCAGAAGGGTGAAGCAGAGATATTCAATACGAAAGTCCCTCCGGACTTGATCAAAGCCTCGACGGGATCGAAAGTATAAAGGCGCTTGTTCCAGAAATGTTTGTCGTTCCAGGCGTCTTCGCAAATGGTCAAAGCCATCTGCTTGCCGCAAAAAGGAAAAAGATGCTGACGGGCAGCCGGGGCGAAGTTTCGCATTTCGTCGAACACATCGTACGTGGGCAATAGCATCTTCGACTGCACGAATGCTATTTTTCCATCCTGAAGAAGCGCCGCGGAATTCATCACCGACTTGCCGGTTTCCGCGTGGGCAGGAGTCACTACCCCGCAGATGACGGCAATTCCGCGAGTTTCTGAGGCGATGTGTTCCAGGGTTTCGCTGTTCTGCGCGACGAACGAAGGGCGTTCCACCAGATCACGCGGTGGGTAACCGCATACGGAGAGTTCGGGAAAAAGAATCAGTCCAGCGCCGGCTGACTTGGCGCTGCGGGAAAAATCGATGATCTTCCCGCCATTTCCGTTGAAATCCCCGACCGTAGGGTTGATCTGCCCCAGCGCAATCTTCACACTTCCAGTGTAAAGGCGAGCGCACGCGCCGCCAAGTCACCGATTCAAGTCGGCTTGCGCAAGCTCAGAAGGCGCAAAGTCGGGCTGCTTGGAACCGGGGTCGCTGGGAGGCGGTCCGGTGGGCGCAGGAGCCGGTGGCCGAGTTGACGTCGTCGTCGAAGGCACAGGGAGGTCTTCTCCGGGACGGCGCAGCGTGGGAGCATTGGCGGGCTGCGAGGTTGGCGTAGCCGCTGCCAGACTCGGGTGATTAAGCTCGACTTCCTTCTCCACGCGGACGACTTTCTCGCCCGTCACCTTCATGGTCTCAACTCGGGTAACTTCATCGCCCACGAAGCGCACAAAGTCCACATCTTGCGGCGGCTCACCGTAGATCCAATCTTCGTACTCCGCCTCTCCATCCTTCTCGCGAATCTTCTTGGGAGCGCGGCCCTTGGAGTAAATGACCATTTCACGATTCATCCCCACCAGCACCTGATGGTTCTTGATGGCCTCCTTGACCTTGGGAGGTACGCTCTCCAAGTAGGCTTCCACCGCCGACTTCGAATCAAAATCAAAAACGGGTCGAAGCAGTTTCTTGATCTGCGGCGCGTCCATCTCGGGAATGTAATGGTCAAAGATCAGGTCGACGTAGGAACCGCGCGGGTTGGCGTTGGCCTGGGTTGGAGCCGCGGTACCGCCCGGGCCATCGATTTCGATACGTTCATACCACTTCTGCTTCTTGACCGGGCCGCCATTGATTTCGAAATGAATACGATTGTCTTTCATCGAAATACTGGTGATCCGCGCCTGGTCACCGGGTTTGACTGACGGCCCCCAGGTGACGATCAACCGCTGCAGGTCCACACCGCTGGGCGAGATCGTGCCGTTCTTGAGCGCCAACCCCTTCTTGCCCATGGGAAATTGTGTGCGGATGTAGACCAATTCAGACTCGAATGCGCGAATCGTCTCCATCCGGGTATGAGACGTCATGCGCGGCTGCGGCGACGATTTCTGGCTGGCGGGCTCCTGGTCCGAAGCGCTTGCACTGGCCACACTCAGCAATAGCAAGGAAAGGAGGACTGCAACATGGCGTGACTTCATGGATCACCCCGAACAGACTCTGAGCCGATTATAGCGCCGATTCCGGCTTTTTGAAGGGCTCAGAAACCTTCGATGTAAGCCCACTGAGCTTGCTGTCGGTCCGTCGCATCTATCCCGAAACAGGCGCTTCCGACACGGTCAGTCCCTCTCTTGCCACCTGCAGCGCCAGAACCTGGCCACCGTTTTCGCCGATGGCGTTAGCAACCCTACGAGTGGCGCCTTCCTCGACCAGAAAAATGACACAACCTCCCCCGCCGGCGCCGCAAACCTTCGCCGCCCGGCCGCCGTTCTTGGCGGCAACGGCGATCAGCTTGTCAATCAGAGGAGTGGTAATGCCGGGAGCATTAGTTCGGCGCAGCTTCCATTCTTCCCGCAACAAGCTGGCGATTTCGTCCCAGTTCCGGCTGAGCAACGCTTGGTGCATCGAGCGGGCAATCTGCGAAATCTTCTCGAAGTTACGGAAGACACGCCGGTCGCCGTCGATGTGTGCTTTGAACACTTCCCAATTGTTGATGCCGGACTTGCGCGGCACGCCGGTATAGGCGAGTACAAACCGCGATTCGATTTCGTCGGGGGCGACGGAAACTGCCTCGCGATGAATTCCGTCGGCGTCGAGGTGGATGGCGCTGACACCGCCGTAGAGCGCAGGGTAATAATCCTGACACCCGGTGGGTACCTCGATGATCTGAGCTTCGACATTCTGCGCAATGACGCGCATCTGTTCGAGGGTCAGATCGCGGCCAGTGAACCGCGCCAAGGCCGCCGTGGTGGCGATCATCAAAGCCGAGGAGCCGGAGATCCCGGCCCCAGCCGGAGACTCGGAGTCGGTCTCGAGAAGCAGCCCTTCCTTCGGAGCAAAAAACTGCACGAGCCGCGCGGGCAAGGGCAGTCGAAAGCGACGGGTAGTGCGCAGGACATCAAAGTTGGCAAAAGATTCGTCTTTTCGCGTGTCCAGCGAGCGCAGGTAAATGCGCTTCCCTTTCAGCGGTGTTACCCGGCAGCGGGTTTGGATGTTCAAAGCAAAGTTGAGCGTGAGCGCGCCGGGATGAAACAAGTACAGCGGCCATAGATCGATAGTGCCTCCGGCGAGATCGGCACGGCAGGGGGCATGAGCAACAATCGTGGGCGCACGCGCGGCACCGGCAGTTCTTGACATGCAGTGTTTGTACCACGAAAAGCGGCCGGCAGGAGATGCGCTGAAACAGAGCGGTCAAACGAGATTAGCTGATGTTCAGTGCGCGCTTGATAGTGCCACGTTCTTTCTGGATTTTCTCTTGCAACAGAGTGATGGCGTAAATCAGCTGCTCTGGACGAGGGGGGCAGCCGGGTACGTAAACATCAACCGGAATGACCTGGTTCACGCTTTGCACCAAGGCGTAGTTGTTGAACACGCCGCCCGAGGTTGCGCAGGCACCCATGGAGATCACCCACTTCGGTTCCGGCATCTGCTCCCACAGTTGACGGATCACGGGAGCCATTTTGTTGGAGACGCGGCCGGCAATGATGATCAAGTCAGATTGACGCGGCGATGGGCGGAAAACTTCGGCGCCGAAACGGGCAATGTCGAAACGTGATGCGCCCATGGACATCATTTCGATGGCACAACAGGCCAGCCCAAACGTCATCGGCCAGATGGAATTCTTGCGCATCCAGTTGACCGCGTTGTCCATGGTAGTGAGGACCACCCCCTCCGGCGTGTAGTTGCCATAGGTAAGCTCTTTAACTACCCTCTTGCCGTGTTCGACGGTAACGTAAGGGCCGAAGCTGAGGTTGTCGCTCATTAGCCCTTATTTTAAACCACCGGACCACAGAGAGCACAGAGGCGGCGAGGGTTCACTCAAACCTTGAGCCCGATTGACCGCATCAGCTCAAGCCCATTGCTCTTGGTGACGACACCTTCTCGTAGATTGAAATCGAATCTCATCTTGCCGTTTTCGATCTCGTCCTGGAAATGGACATTCTTAAGACTGCCGGACGCGAGCCCACCGATGTCGGTTAGGGCTAAATCGTGAGTGCTGATCAGGCCGATGGCGCGTTGCTCTGAGAATGCGCGAACAATGCCCTCGGCCCCAATCCGGCGGTCCTTGGAGTTCGTTCCCTGCAACAACTCGTCCAACAGGAATAAGAGCGTCGGACTGTGCCCTGCCAAATCATAGATCTGGCGCAACCGAGTGATCTCGGCATAGAAGCGGGAATTCCCCTCGTGCAGCGAGTCATTGATCCGAATGCTCGCGCCTACCTGAAGAGGAGTGAGTTGCAGGCGTCGAGCTCGGACAGGCGCCCCGGCCATGGCGAGTACAGTGTTAATTCCCACAGTACGTAGGAGTGTGCTCTTGCCCGACATGTTCGAGCCACTCACAAGCAGAACTCTTGTCTCGCCACCGATGCTGACGCTATTGCGAACACACTTTGCCACTGGGATCAGTGGGTGACCCAGTTCTTCACCTTGGAATGACGCCACCCCATCGACAAACTCGGGAAATGGATCTGTGGGGTGCTCATAACTGTATGCGGCGATTGACAGAAGCGCCTCGATTTCGCCTGTCACATTGAGCCAGGAGCGTACGGCGTCACCATGGGCGCGACGCCAGCCTTCTGCTGCATAAGCGACCTGGACCGAGTACATCAGCGGCACGTCGAGCGCGAGCACAATCTGGTTCCGGCGTGACTCGATGAACTGGACAATGGTTCTTAGCCGCGCGATCGCCTGCGAGCCTGCAAGATTGTGCGAGGTAAGCTCCCGCATGAGCCACTGCAGCCGGGGCGCAATGAAATGTTCGCGTTCCAGTCTGGCCAGCGTGGCACAAAGCAGATCCAGATCCTCGAACGCGTGCTCTGTGGCGTGAAGGATGTCAGTGATCTGCTCTCTGAGCAAATACGTGATGAGCCCTTCGATGACGACCACTACAACGAATGGCGTTGCTATTCCCCAAACTCCCCACACGATCGCGGAGCCGACAGCCAGAAAGACCAATAACGGAGCGAGCCATCGAATCCAGCGCCGTTTCAGACGATTCGGTGCACCCGCCCACTCTAGCAACGCCTCAGGGTGAACGCCGGCCCTTGAATCTTCGCCAAGGACGGCCAACTCTTCCCGAAAATCCAGTTGATTGCGCAGTTCAGAAACAGCTTCGTGCCGCTGTCGAATCTCGTCAACCGGCGAAGGGGAGAGTAACCATTGCGCGAGCGCATCTTCGCCCATCCTTGTGCGAGCTGTCGACAGGAGTTCAAATAAACTTCCTTTGCCGAACAAGTCCAGGTCCGCCGCATAAACATGGTGAGGAGCGTTGAAATGCTCTCCGGTCTGTCCGGTGCCGGCCCAGCGATCATGGATGCGAGCCAGTCCGTTGCGATAGACGGCCACCGCTCGCTGGGCACGGGATCGCCCCCGTAAAACTCTGGAGTGATACAGGACCATCGCAGCGAACGCCACGGCAGGCACAAGCAGCCACCACGGACCTAAACCGTGTCGTCGGATTAACCACCAGCCCGCAACCGCGGTTACGACCGCAAGCAAAAGCCGCACGTTCCCAATGCAAATATGTAATTTCTCATAGTGGGCCACGCGGGACTCGCGGGACCGGAGACGCGCTTCGTATTCGTCTGAGGGTGACACTGGGATATGGGAATGTATTACGACTCTCGCCGTCTGCGCCCTTAAGCTTATCCGATCCGAAATCCATTCCGGAATGGCATCTGCGTTCTCGCTGGTTCAGTTCCTCACGGGTTCAGCACGATTTTGCCGAACATCTGGCTGGATTCCATGTATTCATGCGCGGCGCGCGTCTCTTGTAAGGGAAAAGCCCGGTCTACGACTGGCTTCAGTCGTCCGGCAAAGACGTGGCCCAGCACATCGTATAAATCGCCCATGGTGCCCATATAGGAACCGAGGAATGACAACTGGCGTGCGAAGAGAAACCGCAGATCGAACCTGGCATCGAAACCAGTGGTTGCACCGCAGGTCACGATCGTACCTCCAGCCTTGAGCGACTTCATGCTCTCTTCCCAGGTGGCCGTGCCCACGTGTTCGACTACGATGTCCACGCCTGCTTTGCTAGTGATCTTTCGGACCTCTTCGGAGATCTTCTGCTGGTAGTGGTTGATCCCGTAATCGGCGCCGAGCGTGCGTGCCTTTTCCAGCTT
>Ga0308309_10000268_pt1 | contig 35641 bp, 32 predicted proteins | sample HubBroMetageWFT5_FD_192491 | JGI IMG/M metagenome (GOLD analysis project Ga0308309, IMG submission 192491) | Warmed and freeze-thawed soil microbial communities from the Hubbard Brook experimental Forest, New Hampshire - Hubbard Brook CCASE Soil... | ecosystem: Environmental > Terrestrial >...
ATGTTGAAGAGGGGGCTTGTGATGTCGAAATTCCTGCGTTTGCGTCTGGCAACGGCCGGGCTTGGCCTGGGGTTGGCCATGACGGTCGCCAGCGTCCCGGCTTCGGCCGAGGACATCACCTATCTCTTGCCGGCGCCGCTCTCCCTGCCGGCGTTCGGCCCGTTCGTGGTCGCTCAGCAGCGCGGCTACTTCAAGGCGGAAGGCCTCAACGTCACGTTCCAGGTCGGCAAGGGCGGCGTCGACGTCGCCAAGCAGGTCGGCGCCGGCAACGCGGTGATCGGCGGCGGCATCGGCGATACGCCGATCATCGTGCGGCCCAACGGCGTGCCGGTGAAGGCCGTCGCCGTGCTGGGCGGCGGCGCGCTGATGCAGCTCGTGCTCGACAAGGACAAGGGTCTCAGCACGGTCAAGGACCTCAAGGGCAAGACCGTCACGGTGCTGGCCTATCAGGACACGACCTATTTCGCGCTGCTCGGCATGCTGGCGAGCCAGGGCATGACCAAGGATGACGTGAACGCCCAGGCGGTCGGTCCGGTCAATGTGTGGAAGCTGTTCGTCGCCGGACAATCGGATGCCTTCGCCTCGACGCCCGACTGGACGGCGCTGGTCACGCTGGCGAAGAAGAACATTGTAGTGATTCCCTCCGACTCGCTGTTCAAGAGCATGGCCCAGGCGATCATCGCCTCCGACGACACGATCAAGAACAATCCGGCGCTGATCCAGAAGGTCGTGCGCGCGACGCTCAAGGGCATGAAGGACATCATGGCCGATCCCGCCGCCGCCGCCGTCGACTTCGTCAAGGCGACGCCCGAACTCGCCGGCAAGGAGGATTTCGTTACCCTGTCGTTCAAGCTCTACAATCAATACGTCTACGGCGGCCAGAAGGTTTTGGGCGAAATGGACGAGGAGAGGCTCGCGGCCCTGCAGGATTTCTACGCCAAGGAAGGGCTCATCAAGTCCAAGACGGCCGTCAAGGATCTCTACACCAACCAGTTCGTCAAATGAGCGCTCGGTTCGTCGCCCTGCAGCCCGGTATGCGCCAGATGATGATGGGCAGCGCGTTGCTGTTCGTGATCTTCCTGGTGGCCTGGCAATGGGCGCCGGGCCTGTTCGGCATTCCGGCCTTTATCATTCCACCCGCCAGCCTGGTCTGGGACGAGTTTTTAAACATGCTGGCACGCGACCGCCTCGTCTATCACACGGCCATCACGGCGATGCAGGTCGGTGTTGGTTTCGTGCTGGGCGTCCTGCTCGGCATCCTGTGCGGCTTCGCGCTCGGCATGTCGCCGTCGGCCGAATTCGTGCTGTCGCCTTACATCTTGGCGCTTCAGATCGCGCCCAAGGTGGCGTTCGCGCCGCTGTTCATCATCTGGTTCGGCTACACGGTCTATCCGAAGATCCTGGTCTGCGTGCTGATCGTGTTCTTCCCCATCATGATCAACGTGCTGGGCGCGGTGCGGGCGCTCGATCCCGATGTCGTGCGGCTGGCCAAATCCTTCACCGCCAACCGCCTGCAGGTCTTCTGGAAGATCGAGTTTCCCGCCGCCATGCCGCCGCTGTTCGCCGGTCTTCGCATCGCGGCCACCTTGGCGGTGATCGGCGTGCTGGTGGGCGAGCTGGTCGGCGGCAACACCGGGCTGGGCTATCTGCTGGCCTTCGCCGAAGGCTCGGGCGACACCGCGAAGGTGTTCGTCACCATCATCCTGCTCACCCTGATCGGCATCGTGCTCTACGGCATCGTCGTCGCGGTCGAGACTCGCGTGCTGCACTATCTGCCCGCGCGGGCACGGCTCAACATATGAGCCTGCAGGGTCGCACCATCCTGATCACCGGCGCCGGGCGCGGCCTCGGACGCGCCTTTGCCGAGGCCTGTGCCGCGGCGATGGCGGACACAATCGTGGTCGCCGACGTGCAGGCGGAGTGGGGCGAGGCCACGGCCGAGGCGCTGCGGCGCGCGGGCGCGCAGGCCGTCTTCTTCCCGGTCGATCTCGGCGACCCTGCTTCGATTGAGGCGTTCTCGGCCAAGGTCGGCGCCCAATACGCCCATATCGACGGCCTGGTGAACAACGCCGCGATCGCCACCGGGATCGGCGGCAAGACCTTCGAGGAGATCGACATCGAGACCTGGGACAGGGTGATGACGGTCAATGTCCGCGGGACGTGGCTGATGACCAAGGCGATGGCGCCGCTGTTGCGCCGCTCCCGGCTGGGCGGTCGCATCGTCAATCTGGCGTCGGACACCGCGCTGTGGGGCGCGCCGCGCCTGCTTCACTATGTCTCCAGCAAGGGCGCGGTGATCTCGATGACCCGCTCGCTGGCCCGCGAACTCGGGCCCGACGGCATCGCCGTCAACGCCATCGCGCCCGGCCTCGTGCTGGTCGAGGCGACCGAATACGTGCCCGAGGAACGCCGACAGCTATACGTGGCGGGTCGCGCCATGCAGCGCGCCCAGCTTCCCGACGATGTGACCGGCGCCGTCGTGTTTCTGCTGGGCCAGGGCGCGGGTTTCGTCACCGGCCAACTGCTGCCGGTCAACGGCGGCTTCGTCTTCAATTGATCGACAGGTTCCTGGGACTCTGAAATGGCAAGCGATCCGCTTCCGACCGAGACCAAATACATCGTCCCCGCGCTGGCGCAGGGGCTCGGCATCCTGTCGTTGTTCAGCGGCGCCCAGCGCAGCTTTACCGCGCCCGAAATCGCCAAGAGACTGTCGCTGCCGCGCACCAAGGTCTTTCGCCTGCTGCAGACGCTGCTGTCGATGGATTATCTGCGCTGCGAGGAAGACAAGCGTCACTTCAGCCTGGGGCCGGCGCTGCTCAGCCGCGGCTTCGAGTATCTCGCTTCCCTCGACATGGTCGAGGTGGCCCAGCCGATCCTGCAGCGGCTGCGCGACCGCACGGCCCTGTCGGCCCACATGGCGATCCGCGACGGAAGGGAGATCATCTATGTCCTGCGCTTTCCTGCCCGCAGCACGATCGCCAGCAGCGTCAATATCGGCACGCGTTTTCCCGTTCACGCCACGATCATGGGCCGCATGACGATCTTCGAGCTTTCAGACAAGGAACTGGAGCAGCTGTTCCGTGACCAGCCGCTGCAGCGCTTCACCAAGCAGACGCCGACGACTCTCAAGGCGTTGAAGATGCTGCTGGCGGAAGATCGCACCCGCGGCTACGCCGTCAGCCAGGCCTTCTTCGAAGCGGGCGTCAGCTCGATCGCCGCACCGGTGCGCGACGGCGCCGGCCGCATCGTGGCCGCCATCAACGTCACGGCCGTGAACGCCCATATCGACGAGCAGGACATGCATGGCGAGCTCAAGGACGCGGTCATCGAGGCGGCCAACGAGATCTCGCAATGGCTATGCCGCAGTGCGACGGCGGAAGCGCCGATCGCCCCCGCCAAACGCCTCAAGGCGAGGGAGAGCGTGCATGCTTGAGAAAGTCAGCGGCGGATCGAGTCACCAGCTTTTCAGTCAAAGTGGAGGAATGTGCCATGCCAGATAGCAGCCTATCGCAGCAGCCCAGCGCCCTCGCGAGCGAAATGCGCGCCTGTACGGGCCTGTTCACCGAGAAGACGTTCGACTGGGACGCCTTTCCCGCCAGCCGGGGCTTCCCCGATCTGTTGCGCGCCCAGTTGCGCTATGTCGGCGCCGGCGGATCGCCCAAGTCGAACGATCCCACGACGCTCAAGGCCGAGCATTTCACCTTCAGCCTGGTCAACCAGCCGGTCGGCAAGTTCGCCGCATCGCACGCCCACGAAGTCGTCGAGCATTTCATGATCCTGCAAGGCGTGCTCACGGTCGGCACGGTGTGGGGCGACGAGGTGGTCGAGGTGAAGCTCGGACCGAAGGACCTGCTGCTCAACAAGAGCGGCCGGCCACACGGCTTCCGCAACGACGGCGTCGAGCCGGTCCTGATGCAGATCACGGTCGGCAGCGGAACGCCCGAGATGCCGGTCCATGTCTGCCATCCCAAGAACAAGGACCTCGAACTGTCGCGGCGCTTCGGCGCGCCGGGGCCGGAAAAGATCCACCTGTTCTCGCCTGAGAGCACGGACCGGCGGCATCAGGAGCTGGCCAGGCACGTCGTGCGCTATCGCGATCGGACTCCGGTGTGGGACAGAGCGGGCTTCGCGCGCCTCGCCTATGTCGGTGAGGGCGGCGCGCCGGCGCACAGCTATCGCATGGACATGATCCATCTGCCGAAGGGCGTCGCGGTGAAGCCCTATGTCCGTGACGTCGAGGACGTCTACTTCGTGCTGGACGGGGCGATCACCGCCGGCTGGGTGCAGGATGGCGAGGTCGTCGAGCGGCGTCTCGGCACGCGCGACCTGCTGTTCAATCCGGCCGGTCGTCCGCACTATTTCCGCAACGACGGCGTCACCGACGCGCAGTTCACCATGGTCGTGGGCTCCGGCGCGCCCGAATCGGTCATGTTCGAGGCTGCATGACAACGAGCGTCGGGACTTCCCGCCGCATCGAGGGCGGAGGCTCCGTTTTCACCTACAGCGAGGCGGGCGCAGGAACGCCGCTCGTCCTGCTGCACGGCATCGGGTCGGCCGCGCGCGCCTTCGACGATCAGCTCGCCGGCCTGTCGGACCGGCTGCGGGTCATTGCCTGGGATGCGCCGGGCTACGGCGGCTCGACCTGTCTCGCGCCCGCCTCGCCCCGGGCAAGTGACTACGCGGCGGCGCTCGCAGCGATGCTCGATGCGCTGGGAATCCCGGCGTGCCACCTGGTCGGCCATTCGCTCGGCACGCTGATCGCGGCGTCATTCGCGGCCGACCATCCGCAGCGCATCCTGTCGCTGACCTTGGCCAGCGTTGCCGCAGGCCAAGCGAGGCTGCCGGCCGCCGAGCGGGAGAAGGCTTTGGCGCAGCGCCTGGGCGACGTCGTCGAACTCGGGCCCCGTCGCATGGCCGAGCAGCGCGGCCCGCGCCTGCTGGCGCCCGGTGCAACGCCCGCCATGCTGCGGCGGGTCGTCGAGACCATGGCGGCCGTCCGCCCCGACGGTTTTAGCCAGGCGGCGCGCATGTTGGCCTCCGGCGACATCAAGGCCGACATCGCGCGCCTGCCGGCGGACATACCGGTCCAGTTCCTCTACGGCGACGCTGACGTCATCACGCCACCCGCACGAAACCTCGAAGTCGCGGCGCTGCGGCCCACAGCACCGGTCCATGTCGTCAAGGACGCGGGACACGCCGTCTATCTCGAGCAGCCCGCCCGGTTCAATTCCATCGTGTTCGATTTTGTCACCAGGAGTAGGGATACCCGTTCATGAGACGACGCCCGACCAGCTCGCCAAAATTCTGGCCAATGACCTCGAGCGCTTGCAGCCCATCGTCAGACGCACGGGTGCGAGCCTCGACTGAGCCGGGCAAAGGCTCGCACAGCTGTTTGTCTATCGAGCTACGTTTGAGGCTCTCCACGCTGACCTCGGCGACGCTCACGGATAACCTCGGCAAGAATCGACAGAGCGATCTCCTCCGGCGTGATGGCGCCAAGATCGAGACCTGCCGGCGCCCTGACCCGGTCGAACGCTGCGGCCGGTACACCATCGGCCAGGAGCGTCTGGCGCAGGGCCGCCATCTTGCGGCGGCTGCCGACGAAGGCGTGATACGCCGCGTCGACTGTCACGGCCGCCCGAAGCGCGGCCTCGTCGCCTTTTCCTTGCGTTGAAACAACGATGAAACGGCGGGCCTCGGTGAGACGATCGAGCTGGTAGCCGTCGATCACGGCATCGGCGGCGGGCGCGCCCGACAAGTCGCCCGCCGGGGCCGCGATGGTGACGGAAAAGCCGAACCGAGGCGCCTGCTCGGCCAGTGCCGTAGCGACGGGGCTGGCGCCGAGAATGACCAGCGACGGACGCGGCAGCACGGGTTCGACAAAGATGTCCATGGTGCCTTTGCTCGGGCACATGTTCTTGGCGAAGCGCACCCCGTCGCGATTTTCGCCGGGTTTCACGCCGAGCTCGGCGAGAAGGGTCTCGGGCTGGACCGACACCAACCTTGGTTCGCCATCGGCGAGGGCCTCGCGTGCGGCCTTGAGCACGGCCCCGCGGGCGCATCCGCCCCCGATCCAGCCAGCCATGATCCTGCCGTCGGGATGGATGACCGCCTTGGCCCCGGCCTTGGCAGCCGTCACCGACACGGTACGCACGACGGTCGCCAGAGCGAAGGCTTCGTCGGCCGCCTTGAGGCGGGACACGAGATCCATCGTGTCGTCATGCATGTTCGTGGAATGGGCGCTCATCGGTCGCCTCCGTCAGAGCTTCGCCAGATAGGGTTCGAGATCCGCCAGGCTCCTGAGCGTGTTGGCCGGCGCATAGAGATCGATATGCGGCAACGCGGCCTTGATGCCGGCGGCTTCAGGCGCATAGCCTTTCCAGGCCATCATCGGGTTCAGCCAGGCAATGCGCCGACAGCGCTTGGCCAGCGCCGCCATCTCCCGACCAAGCAGGGCTGCATCGCCCGTTTCGTAGCCGTCCGAGATGATCATTACGCAAGTGCGCGAATGGATGACGCGGTTGGCATGCCCGCGGTTGAAGGTCTGCAGGGACGCGCCGATCCGCGTGCCGCCGCCGGCGCCCTGGGCCATCATCGACAGGCGATCGAGGGCGCGCGCGGGATCCTTCTCTTTCATCGCGTCGGAGACGTGGGCGAGCTGGGTGTGGAAGAGGAACGCCTCGGCTTCGCGGAATTCGTCCAGCACGCCGTGGATGAAGCGAATAAAGACGCCGGTGTACAGGCTCATTGAGCCGGACGCGTCGAGCAGGACGACGAGCCGGAGCGGCTTTTCCTTGCGTCGGCGCTTCACGAGGTCGAACGGCACGCCGCCATGGCTGATGTTGTTGCGGATGGTGCGGCGCAGATCGAGCCGATAGCCGCGACGCCGTGCGAGATCGCGACGCGTGAGGCGGGTGCGCAGGGTTCGCGCCAGCCGTGCGGCGATGGCGTGCGCTTCCTCGATCTGGCCGGGGTCGGCCATCTTCCGGAAGTCGACTTCGGCGAGGTTTTCGGCGCGCGATGCGCCTTCCAGACGCCCTTCGCCGGCGTGACCGCCGGCCGCTTCGTCTGATGAGGGCAGCTGATCGGTCGCGGTCTGCCCGCCTGCCTGCAGGGCCCTGTCCTGCAGGCTCTTGAGGGACGGATTGTTCGCCGGCGCCGCCCGGCCGGACACGGCCGAGCGCGATCTCACGCGCTTGCCCAGCCAGAAGGCATCGAACAGGCCGTCGAACTTCGTCCAGTCCGATTTGCGGGCGGAAAAAACATGCTTGAAGGCCGAGCGCAGCAAGCTCGGCCGGTCGGCATAGCCGGCGGCGATCAGGGCCGCCGCATCCTGGCCTTCGCGCAGGCCGACCGCGAAGGCGTTGTCGCGAAGCGTGCGCAAAAAGGCGGCAAGCCTCGCCGAGACCAGACGCGACACCGCATCCATATCGTCGAGTGTCGGCGGCGTGCAGCAGCTCATGCGACCTTCGCCAGCAGGCGGCTGCTGACCTCCCGGGTCATGCGCGCCTTGTCCTCGCGGGTCTTGAGCAGGCAGGCCATCGTGTCATAGACGGTTTCCGGCGCCTCCTGGAGATCGCGGACGTCGAGCCCGACAAGCGCGGTCGCCCAGTCCAGTGTTTCGGCGACGCCGGGTACCTTTCGAAGCTCCTCCTTGCGGATGCTTTCGACCATGCGCGCGATCTGGAGCGACAGCGAGGCACCGGCGCCGCCGATCCGCGCCATGATGATGCGGGCTTCGCGATCGACGTCGGGATAGTCGATATAGTGGTAGAGGCAGCGGCGGCGCAGCGCGTCCGAGAGTTCGCGCGTGCCGTTCGAGGTCAGGACCACATGCGGGATCGACAGGGCCGGGATCGTTCCCAATTCCGGGATGGAAACCTGGAAGTCGGACAGCAGCTCGAGCAGAAAGGCCTCGAATTCCTCGTCGGCGCGGTCGACCTCGTCGATCAACAGCACCGGCGGTTTCGGTTGGCGGATCGCCGCCAGAAGCGGCCGCTCGAGGAGGTATTTCTCCGAGAAGATCTGCTCTTCGATCTCGGCCGCATCCTTGCCGCGATGGGCCTGGATGGCCAGCAGCTGCCGCTGGTAGTTCCATTCGTAGAGCGCGGCCGATTGGTCGAGCCCTTCGTAGCACTGCAGGCGGATAAGCTCGGTCGCATGGACAGAAGCGAGCGCCTGGGCGACCGACGTCTTGCCGACGCCCGCCTCGCCTTCCAGCAGCAGCGCCCGTTTGAGCAACTGCATCAGCGCGATGGCGGTCGCCAGTTCGCCATCGGCGATGTAGCCGGCGTCGGCGAGGCGCGCGGCGATCTGGTCGCGGGAGAGGGTCATGGCTGGCACCGACGCATCAGCGCCCATTCCGCTACGCCACGACACCCAGGCCCTTCGCCGCCCGCCAGTTGCGCCAGTAGTCGTGCGGCATCTGGATATGAGTGCTGCCCAGGAAGGAGAAGGCATCGTTGACGGCGTTGGAGAACGCCGGCACGCCGCCGACATTCGGGCTCTCGCCGACCCCCTTGGCGCCGATCGGGTGATGCGGCGAGGGCGTCACCGTGAAGTCGGTCTCCCAGTGCGGCGTCTCGACCGCCGTCGGCATGAAGAAGTCCATGAACGAGCCGGTGACCACGTTGCCTGTCTCGTCGTAGCGGATCTCCTGGCCCATCGCGATCGCGAAGGCCTCGGTCAGGCCGCCATGCACCTGGCCCTCGATGATCATCGGATTGATGCGCGTACCGCAATCGTCGAGGGCGTAGAAGCGGCGGACCTTGTAGACGCCGGTATCGACATCGATGTCCATGACGCAGATATAGGCGCCGAATGGATAGGTCATGTTGGGCGGATCGTAGTAGCTCACCGCCTCCAGGCCAGGCTCCATGCCGGGCGGTACGGAATTGTAGGCCGCCCAGCAGATATCCTTCATGGACATCGACTTTTCCGGGAGACCTTTCACCCGGAACCCCTCGATATCCCACTCGAGGTCGTCTTCGTGCACTTCGAGCTTGTAGGCGGCGATCATCTGCGCCTTGGCCTTGATCTTGCGCGCCGCCATGGCGATCGCGGCACCCGCCACCGGCGTCGAGCGCGAGCCGTAGGTGCCGAGACCGTAAGGCGCGGTGTCGGTGTTGCCTTCCTCCACCATGATGTCGTCGGCCGGAATGCCGATCTCGCTGGCGATGATCTGCGCCCACGTCGTCTCGTGGCCCTGGCCGGTGCTCTTGGTGCCGACGCGGGCGATGCCGGCGCCTGTCGGATGTAGCCGGATCTCGCAGGAATCGAACATGGCGATGCCCAGGATGTCGCAGTTCTTCGACGGGCCGGCGCCGACGATCTCGGTGAAGAACGACACGCCGACGCCCATGATCTCGCGCGTCTTGCCCTGCCTGAAGGCGTCGCGTTTGGCGCTCTGCTCCTGGCGGAGCTCGGCATATTTGACGCTCTCCATCATCTTCTTCATGGCGGTGTGATAGTCGCCGGAGTCGTACTCCCAGCCGAGCGCCGAATGGTACGGGAACTGCTCCGGCTTGATGAAATTCCTCAGACGAAGCTCCGCCGGATCCATGCCGAGCTTCTGGGCGAGAATGTCCATCGCCCGCTCGATGCAGTAGGCCGCCTCCGTCACCCGGAACGAACAGCGATAGGCGACGCCGCCCGGCGCCTTGTTGGTGTAGATGCCGTCCACGGCAAGATATGCGGTCGGGAAGTCGTAGGATCCCGTGACGATGTTGAAGAAGCCGGCCGGCCACTTGGACGGGTCGGCGCAGGCGTCGAAGGCGCCGTGATCGGCGAGGACATGGACGCGCAGCCCGGTGACCTTGCCTTCCCGGGTCGCGGCGACCTCGGTCGTCATGTGGTAGTCGCGCGCGAACGACGTGGCGGTGAGGTTCTCCATGCGGTCTTCGACCCACTTCACCGGCTTGCCGGTGACGATCGAGGCGACGGCCGAGCAGATGTAGCCGGGATAGGCGCCGACCTTGTTGCCGAAGCCGCCGCCGATGTCGGGTGAGATCACGTGGATTTTGTGCTCCGGGATCTTGGCGATCAGCGCGACCACGGTGCGGATCACGTGCGGCGCCTGGAAGGTGCCCCAGATCGTGAGCTCGCCCTTGATCTTGTCGAACGAGCAGACGCACTGGCAGGTCTCGAGCGGCGACGGATGGGTGCGGTGGTAGGAGATCAGCTCCTTGATCGTCACCTCGGCCTTGCGGAAGGCGGCGTCGGTCAGGTCCTTGTCGCCCACCGTCCATTCGAAGATATGATTGTGGTGCTTGCGCGGGCCGTGCGCGCCGTCCTTCTTGTCCTTGATGTCCTCGCGCAGCACCGGCGCATCCGGATCCATCGCCTTGAAAGGGTCGATGACGACCGGCAGCGGTTCGTAATCGACCTCGACCTTGGCGATGCCGTCGTCGGCGGCATAGCGATCGGTGGCCACCACGAAAGCCACTTCCTGGCTCTGGAACAGCACCTTGCCGTCGGCCAGCACCATCTGCACGTCGCCGGCCAGGGTCGGCATCCAGGCAAGATTGACGCCCTTGAGGTCTTCCGCCGTCAGCACGGCGAGGACGCCCGGCACTTTCAGGGCGTCGTCCTTCCTGATCGCCTTGACGCGCGCATGGGCGTGCGGCGAGCGGACGAAGTCGCCGTGCAGCATGCCCGGCAGCTTCAGGTCGTCGACATAGTTGCCCTTGCCTTGCGTGAAGCGGATGTCCTCGACGCGCTTGCGTTTGCAACCCATGCCCTCGAGCCTGGCTTCGCGTTGTTCCCGCGTGGGAGTCATGTCGTTCATTCCGCGGCCTCCTTGAACTGCGCGCCATTGATCTTCGCCGCGGCGTACTGGATTGCGCGGACGATGTTCTGGTAGCCGGTGCAACGACAGAGATTGCCGGAAATGCCGAAGCGGATTTCTGCTTCGTCCGGATTGGGGTTCTCCTTGAGCAGCCGGTGCGCCCGCACGATCATGCCGGGCGTGCAATAGCCGCACTGCAGCCCGTGCATCATGCGGAAGCCTTCCTGCAGGGCCGACAGCGTGCCGTCGGGATTGGCCATGCTTTCGATCGTGGCGATCTCGGCGCCATTGGCCTGGACGGCGAACACGGTGCAGCTCTTCACCGACGCGCCGTCGAGATCGACCGTGCAGGCGCCGCAATGCGTCGTCTCGCAGCCGATATGGGTGCCGGTGAGCAGGAGGGTCTCGCGAAGGAAATGGACCAGCAGGGTGCGCGGTTCGACGAGGCCTTCGACCTCGGCGCCGTTCACCTTCATCGTCACATGGATCTTTGCCATTGTTGCCTCCCTCAGCTGGCGCACGCCGCGGCACGCTGCAGCGCCCGCATGACCATCACGCCGCCGACATGCTTGCGGTATTCGATCGGGCCGCGCGCATCCGCGGCCGGCGACATGATCGCCCGGGCGGCCGCCGCCGCTTTGTTCAGCGTCGCCTCGTCGAGTTCCGTCCCGATCACCGCGCGCGCCGCGTCTTCCGCCAGCAGCGGTGTTTCAGCCAGGTTCGTGAGGCCGATCGAACAGGAGGCGACCTTGCCGTTCGCCAGGGTGAGGACGACCGCGGCCGCGGCGGTGGCGTAGTCGCCGATCTTGCGTTTCAGCTTTTCATAGGCATGGCCGTGGCCGACCGCCGGAACCGGGACCGAAACCGACGTCAGGATCTCGCCAGGCTCGAGCGCGGTGAAATAGGCGCCCTGGTAGAACTCGGCGGCGACGACGTCGCGCGCGCCCGCCGGCCCTTCCAGGCGGTAGGTCGCGCCGAGCACCATCATCAGGGCCGGCAGGTCGTTGCCGGGATCGCCGTTGGCGACATTGCCCCCGACCGTACCGCGGTAACGCACCTGCGGATCGGCGATCTGCCGGGCGGTCTCGTGCAGGATCGGCAGGGCCTTGGCGATCTCGGCGGAGGCGAGCAGAGCGTGCTGCGTCGTCATCGCGCCGATCACGATGCGGTCGCCCTCGCGGCGGACGCCGCGCAGAGCGTCTATGCCCTGCAGGTCGACAAGATGCTCCGGCGTTGCCAGCCTGAGTTTCATCATGGGGATCAGGCTGTGGCCTCCGGCAAGCAGCCGGGCCTCGTCGCCCAGGGACGACAGGAGCTTGGCCGCTTCGGCGACGGTCGCGGGTCTGTGGTAGTTGAACGGGCCGGGAATCATCGTTTCCTCCATCCATCCTGTTTCGGACGTTGGGGACAGCGTGTTCCCGGTCTGAGGGCCGACGCAAGAAGACGACGGCGGGTCCGTCACGGAGGTCGGGATTTCGCACGAAATGCGGCGTTTCCCGCACGAACTGCGTCAGGTTGTGCGACCTATCCGGCGTTATCCCGTTTGCGAATTACGCTTGGCGAGACCAAGCTGGACCTTGAGTTCCGCGATCTTGGCGCGACTCACAGGCACCCGATGCGGCGCTGGCCCATCCAGCTCGACCACGGCGCCGTCGCCCTCCTTGTGGATGAAGGTCACATGAGGGATCGACACAATGTGGCTGCGATGGACCCGAACGAACAGCGCCGGATCCAGTCGTGCTTCCGCTTCGGAGATCGACCAAGATGACATGCGCTCGCGCGTGCCGTCGTGGACGCGGGTATAGTGGGCATCCGCCTTTACACTTCGGACATCGGCAACGTCGATGAAATGCGTCCCGTCGGCCCCTTCGACTGGCAGGCGCGAGGCATGTGCCGGCGGCGGCTGACCGAGCCCTCCCAGCGGCGCCGGCATGAGTCGCTGGCCAGCCCCGGCCATTCGCCCGCGGGCGGGAGGAGACACGTCGATCGTCGTCGCGTCCGGATCGGGCAGCGGCTGCCCCACGCTGGTGTCCGCCGTTCGGCGGCGGGGCTCGGGCACCAGGAACAGCAGGAAGGCGGCGACCACCAGGAAGCAGAGGACCGCCACGATCAGAGTGAGGGCATGGGCGGAAACGGCTGGACCGCCGATCGCATGGGCAGGCTCATGCTCGGGACGGAAATGCATGCCGTACATGGCCGTGTAGTGCATGCCCGATACGGCGATGCCGAAGGCGATGGCGCTCAGCATCAGCCGCAGGCCGCCCTGGCGCGCCAGGAAGATTTTAAGTCCGCCATAGGCCGCGCCGATCGCGATGAGTACGGCGAGGCTGACCATGGCCGGATCGTGTTCGATATGGAAGTCGCCCGACAGGCCGTGAATGCCGACGTAATGCATCGAAGCGATGCCGACACCGAGGAGCAGCGCCGACGTGGCCACGCGCACGACGGAGGGCTCGCCGATGCTGACAACGAACACCGAAACACCGACGACCAGTGCACAGAGAAGGAAGGAGACAATGGTCGGCAGTACAAGGTAGACCGCGTCCAAGGGTAGCGGCGCGGCCAGCATGCCGATGAAATGCATGGTCCAGACGCCGACGGCCAGGAACCCCGCCGCGCCCGCGAGCAGCAGGCGGCGGCTCGCTCCCGGTGTTGCGCGGATGCGCGCCGCAAGGCCGAAGCCGGTGTAGCCACCAAGACTAGCGATCACCACCGAGAGCGCGACGAGATAAGGATCGTGCCCATTGAACATGGCGGCATCGGCCCACTGGCGATATTTCGAAGCTTACTTCTTTTTCGCACCAAAGCTTACATAGGCGGCGATGGCGTTGACAACGGCCGGTCCGGAAGCGCGCGAAGCCTCCAGCCGATGGCCGCGCGTCTGGCCGCGCCTGGCGGCGGCTATAAGGGAATGAGCGGGCCTGGTCCTGCACGCGCGCCGCACTCTTGGTATGATGCGCAAAGGTGTCGGTAATCCGGGCCTTGCTGGGAGCGGACCCAAAGGTAAAGCATTTCCACGGTATTCGGTTGACAGTCATAACGGGTGGCTTGTGATGCAAAAGTTGCTTCTGGCGATAGCGGTCGGCCTTGCCACGGCCTTCCAGTCGGGCCACGCCCTGGCCGGCAAGGACCTCGACGCCGCGAAGGCGCGCGGCGTGTTGATCTGCGGCGTCGCTGCCGGCGGCCTTGCCGGCTTCATGCTGGCCGACAGTCAGGGCAAGTGGACCGGCCTCGACATCGATGTCTGCCGGGCTGTCGCGGCCACCCTCTTCGGCGATTCGGAGAAGGTGAAGTACGTGCCGCTGTCCGGCCAACAGCGCTTCACCGCGCTGCAGTCGGGTGACGTCGACATGCTCTCCAACAACTCGACCTGGACGCTGACGCGCGACACAGCACTTGGTCTCGATTTCACCGGCGTCACTTACTACGATGGCCAGGGCTTCATGGTGACCAAGAAGCTTGGCGTGAAGAGCGCCAAGGAGTTGAACGGCGCCACGATCTGCGTACCCTCGGGCAGCACGACCGAGCTCAACGTCGCCGACTATTTTCGTGCCATGAAGATGACGTTCAAGCCGGTCATCATCGAAGACGCCGACCAGATCCGCGCCGCCTTTTTCTCCGGCCGCTGCGACGTCTACACCGGCGACCGTGCCCGTCTTTACGCCACGCGCGCCGCCAATTCGTCCAACCCCGACGACTACGTGATCCTGCCTGAGATTATCTCCAAGGAACCGCTGGGCCCCGTCGTGCGGCATGGCGACAACCAGTTCGCCGACATCGTGCGCTGGGCGCAATACGCGATGATCGAGGCCGAGGAGTACGGTATCACCTCGACGAACGTCGACGAGATGCTGAAAAGCGACAACCCGTCGATCAAGCGCATCCTGGGTGTCACGCCGGGCATGGGCAAGGCGTTGGGGGTCGACGAACGATGGGTCTATACCATCGTCAAGCAAGTCGGGAACTACGGCGAAGCCTTCGAGCGCAACCTGGGCATGGGCAGCCCGCTCAAGATCGACCGCGGGATCAACAAACTGTGGACCGAGGGCGGCATCCAGTACGCTCCGCCCATCCGTTGAAGCTGTTGTCCTATTCGATGGCCTCGTCGACGCGGGCGGGCATCGATGGTGCAATATCGGACAATCCCTTGACGCTGTGAAAAGGGAAAGGCCGGCGGCGAACCGTCGCCATCGTTTTCGCCTATGGCCCAAGCAGCGCCAGCGAATCGGACCACCGCCGCTAAAAGGTCACCCGCAGTCCACCGTAGACAGCCAGCGGGGCGGCAGGGCTGTAGCTCCGCGGGTTGACGGCGCCGGGTGCCTGGGCAAGCGCCACCGAACCGGTCGGCGAGAACGTGCCGAAGGTGGAATATTGCGTATTCGTGATGTTCTGGCCCCAGGCAAAGATCTCGAGATGGGGCAAGACGCGATAGGTCGTGCTGAGGCCAAGGGTGGCGTAGGACGCAAGCGGCGGCGTCAGGTTGGCTTCGTCGCCGAAGAGATAGGTGCCGCTTGCGAAGATGGCCGTTGCGCCGACCGTCCATTTGTCCGTCACGTTGTAATAGGCGCCGAGTTTTATCTGGTGTGCGGGAATGCCGGGCAGATGGTTGCCGGGCTGCACGGTGATGTTGCCGTTGGCATCGGCGGCCGGATTGTTGCCCGACGCCTCGATGAAGCCCGACTGGTACGTGGCGTCGATGTATGAATACCCGGCGTAGGCCAGCCATCGCTCGGTCTTGAACTGGAGCTCGGCATCGAGCCCCTGGCGACGCGTCCGACCGATATTGGCGAAAAAGGCGCGGCCTTGTGTCGGGCTGTTGACGAAGGCGATGTCGTCGTCGAGGTCGCTGCGGAAGAGTGCCAGGCTGTAGTGCAGCTCGGCCTCGTCGAACGGCTTGAACGTGCCGCGCAAGCCTGCTTCGAAGGTTCCCGACACGACCTGCTTGAGATCGGGATCGCCGACGAAGAAGTTGGCGAGGCTGCAGGCGTTCGACGGCCCGGCGCACGACAGTTCGGCCGGCGTCGGCGCGCGATTGGCGACGGCGTAGCCGCCATAGGCGGTGAGCCAGGCGTTGACCTGGTAGGTGAGGCCGGCCGCCGGATTGAAATGCACGTAGCTGTGCGAGCCGCTGAGGTCGCCGCCATTCAAGTCGTTGAGATCGACGAAAACCGCGTTCAGGCGGCCCGAAAGCGTGACCGCGAGGCGGGGCGTCGCATGAAAGGTGTCGGTGAGGTAGACGCCGTAGCTCGCCGTCGACACCGCCACGCTCACCGGCGAGTTGATGCCGGGCTCGTCGATCACCACCGCCGGCCCGATGAACGACCGGTCATACGCGGTGAGGCCGCCGACATAGGACGTGCCGTCGAAGCGCGTCGCCGCGCCATCGAAGCTCGCGCCTACGACGAGATGGTTCTCCCTGCCCAGCAGCGCCGCGGTCTGGGTGATCTGCGCGGAGGCGCCATAGGCGTTGGTACGGGTGGTCTGCGTATCGAGCTCGCCATATTGGGCGCCATTGAGGAAGTCGCTGATGAAGACGCCGCCCTGGGTCGTGCTGATGCCCGAAGCGGAGCACAGCAGGCCCGAACCGTCGTTGCACGGCGTGTTGTTGGGCGCGTTGCCGTTGGCGACCTGTTGCTGGAAGTAGCGGTAGTAGGCCAGCGCCTGCACGGAAAGCGTGTCGCTGAGATCGGCGCTGCCGCTGAGGTTGGCAGCGACATAACGATTGCCGATCTGGTTGGGCGCGGTGAACTGCGCGCCCGGTGCGGCAGCCAGAAGGTCGACCGGCGTCGTGCCGGGACCGTTCAAGTTGGATTGCGCGCCGGTGACGTTGAAGTGGACTTCGGCACGCGCGCTGCGCCAGCCGACGTCGGCGAAGACATTCTGCAGGTCCGACGACTGCATGTCCCGCCAGCCGTTCTGATGCAGCGCCGTGCCGGCAATGTAGGTCGCGACGTTGTCGGCCTGTCGGCCATACTGGAACTCGCCCTGAAAATGAACGAAGGAACCCGCGGCCGCCGCCACCTCGGCGCCCTGGTAGCTGAAGCCGTTCTTGAGCCGCAGGTTCAGCGCGCCGCCCAGCGCGTTCAGGCCGAATACCGGGTTGGAGCCGACGAGGTCGAGTCGGTCGATCGCGACGTCGGGCAGGAGGTCCCAGTTGACCGTGTCGCCGAACGGCTGGTTGAAGCGCATGCCGTTGACATAGACCGCGAGTCCCTGCGGCGTGCCCTGAAGCGGCGACGCCGAATAGCCGTGATAGAACAGGGTCGGCTGGAAGGGATTGCCGCTCGCCGAGTCGAGGGTGATGCCGCCGATGCGCTGGTCCAGCGTGCCGATCAGGTCGGGCATGCCGCGCCGACGGAGCGCGGCGCCGTCCAGCGTGTGGACTTCCGCCGGCACCGTATCGCGATCGATCCCCGACCCGATCAGCGGCGACACGCCGACCACCTCGACCGGCGGTAGTCGCGGCGGCTCCGTCTGGGCGTCGGCCTCGGCGGCCTGCAGCACTGCCGTGACCGCGAGGCCGATCGCCGCGCGCGGGGACATGGCTTAGTTTTTCCCGCCGAATTTTGCGATGAGCGGGGCAACGGCAGTTCGGTAGTGCTTGTACTTTTCTTCCTCGGTAATCGTGATGTGTACGATCATGTATGCCGCCATCACGTTCTCCCAATCAGTCGTCATGGACAAAGTGTGGTCGTCGACGATGGCGCCCCGGCGACGGGGGCGGTGCGCTCTTGCCGGCTCTTGGTTGGTGTTTTCCTGCTCTTCGCATTCCCGTCGCGCTTTCGTTTTTATCAGCTGCCGTGCGCTCACCCAAGCAATGTCGGGCAGGTTCAATCATTGCTGAGCGCGGGCGTCGACGGGGACCATCTTTTCAGCGCTTGGCGGACTCAAGTCCGACGTCTCGTTAAGTCTGAGAAGTGCCAGGAGCGGACATACCCCCAGGCGGGCGCAAGGGCCGATTTAGAAGGACCCGATGATAAGGTTGCCGACCGGCTTATGCGCAGGTTTTTGCGAGTCGTCGGCGCTCATCTCGGCGTCGACTGCGCGGCGCCGGCGAACGCTACGCCGCACGATCTCGGCTCCTCAGCTGCGCGCAACCGGGTATTTCGCCAGGATCGTGCCGATGCGCTTGAGCGCCTTGTCAGCCGCCGCCTGCGCCGTCATCCCCTCCCTTACGACATCAGCCACCGCGATGCCCCAGACCTGCTGGGCGTTGGCCTCGGCGTAGCCCGGGTTGAAGCACGGATAGTTGGGCACGGTCGGGTCGATCATGCCTTCGGTGGCGTAAGCCGCGACGTGTGGGTCCTCCTTGAGCCAGAACGGATCCTCCTTCACGAGATGCGGCATCGGCGGCAAGTAGCGGCCCAGCCCGGTCTTCAGGCTGGTATTCAGCACATCGGGCTGGATTGCGTACTTCAGAAAGTCCTTGGCGACCGCGACGTTCTTCGCGCTCTTGGCGACGAAGGCACCGGGCACACCGAGTGTAGCCCGCATCGGCCTGCCGGCGTTGTCGTTGCCGAGACCGAGCGTGATGGCGTCGTTGTACTTGTCCTTCTCGTGGAACATCGCGACCTCGGTCGAGATGGTGCCGTCGAGATTCATCAGGATCTGCTTGGCGTGGAAGGCGTTGTTGTCGTCGGCGTCGCTCCAGCCCAGCGCCCCCGGCGGCACGTAGCCTTCCTTGTAGGACGTGGTGATGTAGGTGAGCGACTTGATCACCGCCTCCTTGACCTTGGGATCGTCGAGGTGCGCCCGGCCGTCGGGTGTAACGATGTCGTCACCGCCATTCGCGATCAGGAAGTGGTGGAACAGGGTGTTGCCGTCGGCCGGCCCGTTTGTGGTCGGCTGCAGGCCATGAACGTAGATGTTGCGCTGGGTCTCGCGCAGCTTCTTCTGCATCGGCTTGAAGAAGTCCCAGAACGCGTCCCAGGTCTTGGGCGCGTCGCTGAGCTTGAAGCCGGCCTTCTCGACCAGCGAGTTCCAGACGTGGAACGGCGACACCCCGCATTTGATCGGCACGTAGGTGTAGCCGCGCTGCTTGGTGACGTTGTTGTAGTATTGGGACGTCAGGAGCGCCGTCGGGTGGAAGTGCGCCTTCTGGGTGTCGACGACGTCGCTGACGTCGACCAGCTTGTCGTTCCAGGTGTTCTGAGGCACGACTGTCTGGTCGGCAATGGCGTGATACATGATGTCCGGCGTGTCGCCGCTGGTCAGCCCGGCGACGATCTTCTGCATGGCCGGTCCGAACGGGATCAGGCTGAAGTCGATCTTGTTGCCGCTCGCCTTTTCGTAGGCCGCCACCAGGTTCTTGAACGCCTCGTCCTCTTCCTTGACGAAGCCCTGGACCCACAGGACGCTCGCCGTCTTGGCTTGCGCACGGGCGATGTGGGGGCAGGCGAATGTTCCCGCCGCCGCCAGTCCAACCGATCCGCGAAGAACCAAGCGCCTGCCAAGTTTGCTCATTGTTTGCCTCCCAGGTCGCTCGTCGCTGAAAAACTTCAGACGCAACGTCGCCGCTGTCCCGCGCAGCTACCCAAATGCCGGCGAGAAAGGCCGACATCACGGGACAATCACCTCGACCACCCTGTCCCCTGTAAGGGGCAATCCATTTTGTTAACCCAAACGATACGCAAGAAATGAGTGGCGGTCATGCAAATTGGCTCGGCCGGATACTCAGTCAGCACTTCTGTCTCAATTTGTTTTCAGAAGCACGTTGGCAGCCTGGCCTATGAGATCGCGCCCTGGCTCACGGTCTATGGTCGCGGTTGCCAACCGCACGCCGACGCCCGCCGAACTCTCCTGCGCCGGTCCGTCGAATTCCTGCAGCCTCGCCAATTTCTTCGTCGGCGACCCGGACCTGAAGCAGGTGGTGTCGCGCACCTTCGAAGCGGGCCTGCGGGGAAGCATTCCGGTCTTCGAGAAGGGCCGCCTGCGCTACAGTCTCGCGCTTTACCGCAGCGATCTTGACGACGACATCGCCTTCATCAACAGCCCCGTACAGGGCCGAGCCTTCTTCGCCAATATCGGCAGCACGCGTCGCCAGGGCCTCGACGCCGAGCTTCGGCTCACCACCGACCGCTGGCTCGCCTATATCAACTATTCCTTCATCGACGCCACGTTCCAGAACACGTTCGTCGAAGCCTCAGGCAACAACCCCGCCGCCGATCTCAACGGCAATATCACCGTGCAAGCCGGCAGCCGACTGCCAAGCATCCCGGCCCATCAGCTGAAAGTGGGGGCCACCTACAAGGTGACCGCCAATTGGACGCTCGGCGCGCCGGCCACCGTATTCGCGGGTGTGCGAATCACCTTCTAGGTAACGCGCCCCGACGCCAGTCGCCGCGGATTTAGGACAGCATTGCTGACTGAATCTTACCCACTCTATTTCGCATGACCCCCGTTCATTCCTTGCGTATCGTCCAGATCAACAACATGGATTGCCCTGACAAGGGCGACAGGGTGGTCAAGGCGTTTGTCCCGTGATGCCGGTTTTTTGCCATCGGCATTTGGCAGACTTCGCGGGTCAGTAGCAGCGTTGCGTCCAAGCGTTTCGGCGACGAGCGACCTGGGAGGCAAACGATGAACAAACTTGGCAGGCGTGTGGTTCTTCGCGGATCGGTCGGACTGGCGGCGGCGGGAACATTCGCCAGCCCCTACATCGCCCGTGCGCAGGCCAAGACGGCGAGCGTCCTGTGGGTCCAGGGCTTCGTCAAGGAAGAGGACGAGGCGTTCCAGAACCTGGTGGCGGCCTACGAAAAGGCGAGCGGCAACAAGATCGACTACAGCCTCATCCCGTTCGGGCCGGCCATGCAGAAGATCGTCGCCGGGCTGACCAGCGGCGACACGCCCGACATCATGTTCCACGACATCGCCGACCAGGCGGTCGTGCCGCAGAACACCTGGAACGACAAGCTGATCGACGTGTCGGACATCGTCGAGACCCAGAAGGATAAATTCCATCCCACGGCGCTGCTGGCGTCAAAGTACTACAACAACGTCACCAAGCAGCGCGGCTTCACCTACGTGCCGGTCAAATGCGGCGTGCTGCCGTTCCACGTCTGGAACTCGATGGTCGAAAAAGCCGGCTTCAAGCTCGCCGACGCGCCCAAGACTTGGGACGCGTTCTGGGATTTCTTCAAGCCGATGCAGAAGAAGCTGCGCGAGACCCAGCGCAACGTCTACGTTCATGGCCTGCAGCCGACCACCAACGGGCCGGCCGACGGCAACAATACCTTCCACCACTTCCTGATCGCCAACGGCGGCAACGGCATCGTCTCGCCGGACGGCGAGGCGCATCTCGACGATCCCCAGGTCAAGGAGGCGGTGATCAAGTCGCTCACCTACATCACCACGTCCTACAAGGAAGGCTATGTGCCGCCGGGGGCGCTGGGCTGGAGCGACGCCGACGACAACAACGCCTTCCACGCCAAGCAGATCGTGATGGATCTCGACGGCACCATCTCGACCGAGGTCGCGATGATCCACGAGAAGGAGAAGTACGACGACGCCATCACCTTGAAATTGCCGAACGACAACGCCGGCCAGCCGATGCGGGCCGAGCTCGGCGCGGCCGGCGCCTTCATTGCGAAAAGCGCGAAGAACGTCGCGGTCGCCAAGGACTTCCTGAAGTACGTGATCCAGCCGGACAACCTCAACCTCTACCTGAAGACCGGGCTGGGCCGCTGGCTGCCGCCGATGCCGCACCTGGTGAAGGAAGATCCGTTCTGGCTCAAGCAGGACCCGCATCGCACGGCCTACGCCACCGAAGGCATGATCGACCCGACCGTGCCCAACTATCCGTGCTTCAACCCCGGCTACGCCGAGGTCAACGCCCAGCAGGTCTGGGGCATCGCGGTGGCCGACGTCGTGAAGGACGGCATGACGGTGCAGGCGGCGACCGACAAGGCGCTGAAGCGCATCAGCACGATCCTGGCGAAATATCCGGTCACACGAAGCTGAGGTTCCATCATGAGCACTGACACCCTCGAAGGCGCCGGACTCCTCGTCAGGCCGCGGCCGCCGCTGCTGGGGCGGATGTGGCGCGGCGGCCTGCAGGGCTCGGAATGGACCTGGGCGATTGCCTTCACGGTGCCCTACATCGCCCTGTTCCTGGCCTTCGTCGCCTATCCGGTCGCCTTTGGCGCCTGGCTGGGACGCGATCCGAGCCTCTACTTCGAGCTGGCCGAGGATCCGATCTTCCAGCGCACGATCGTGAACACGATCCTCTATGTCGGCATCGCCGTGAACCTGAAGATGTTCGGTGCGCTGCTGCTGTCGGGCTTCTTCATGCGGCGCGGCTGGTGGGTCAAGGGCCTGCTGCTCGTCTTCGTGCTGCCGTGGGCGATGCCGGCGCTGCCGGCGTTCATCTCGATCCACTGGATGCTCAACGGCGAGTGGGGCCTGTTCAACAACTTCCTGTTCAACGTCTTCGGCATCGAGGGGCCGGGCTGGCTCGACACCTCGCGCTGGCTGGCGCTCGGGGCTGTCATCACGTCGCACATCTGGAAGTGGATGCCGTTCTGGACCGTGATCCTGCTGGCCGGCCGCATGGCGATCCCCCAGGAGCTCTACGAGGCGGCCGAGGTGGACGGCGCCACGGGACTGACCCGGTTCACGCACGTCACCTTCCCGCTGCTCGCCAACCTCTACCTGGTGTGCACGCTGCTCTCGACGATCTTCACCCTGGGCGACTTCAACTCGGTGTATTTCGTCTCGGGCGGCGGGCCGGCGCTTTCGACGCATGTGCTGGCCACGCTCGGCATCCGCGATGCCTTCGAGGTCGCGCGGCCCGAGCTCGGCGTGGCGACCGTGCTGACGGCGCTGCCACTCATGATCCCGCTGGTGCTGATCCTGATGCGCAAGCTGCGCACGACCGAGGTCACGCTGTGACCGTCGCCGTCGACGACGCCGGCCCCGCCGTCGCCGTGGCCGCCGCGCCGACGTCGGCGCAGCGCGCGCGGAGCGCCCGACGGCGGCTTCGCTGGTGGAAGGAGGCGGGAGCCCTGGGCGTCGCCGTCCTGGTGCTGATCTGGACGCTGGTTCCGGTCTACAACATCTTCATGGTGGCGCTCGAGTCGAAGGGCGACGTGTTCACCGATACGATCTGGCCCAGCCAACCGTCGGCCGAAAGCTTCTGGATCGTCATCACCCAGGGCTACTGGTATCTCGAACATTTCTGGCACCAGTTCGGCAACAGCGTCTATATCGGCGTCGGCACGGTGTTCTTCACCCTGGCGATCGGCTCGCTGGCGAGCTTCGCGATCGGCCGCATGCGCATTCGATACGGCTGGGTGCTCAGCAATGCGGCGCTGCTGACCTATGTAATCCCCGCCTCGTTCCTGGCGATCCCCTTCTATCGCATCATGCAGATCTACGGCCTGACCAACAATCTGTGGTCGGTGATTGCGGCCGAGGTCACCTTCGCGACCCCTTACGCGATCTTCATCTTCCAGCAGTACGGCACCAGTATTCCGATCGAGCTCGACGAGGCGGCGCGGATCGACGGGGCCTCGCCCTTCCAGGTGTACTGGAAGATCTACCTGCCGCTGATGGCGCCGGCGCTGGTCGCAGTCGGCACCTACGCCCTGCTGCTGGCGTGGAACGAGTACCTCTATCAGTTCCTGTTGCTGTCCTCGAAGCAGAGCATGAGCGTGCCGGTGGCCCTGGCGCAGTTCCTCAACAGCGACGAGGCACCCTGGAATTACATGATGGCGACCGCGATCGTGTACGCGATCCCGCCGGTCGCGATCTACTATGTGTTCCGCCGTCGCATGTCCGCCGGCCTCACCATGGGCGGGGTCAAGGGCTGAGCGCTACGACGAGCGGCGCGAAGGGGCCCCACCCGCCCGGGCGGCGCCTGCAACGCGCGGAGCTCGCCTGGGCCTTTGCTTTTCTCGCCCCTTACGCGGCCGTCTTTGCCGCCTTCGTCGTCTATCCCGTGGCCTATGGGCTGTGGATGGCGCGCGACCCCGCGCTCTACGGCGAGCTGTTCGCCGAGCCGCGCTATGTCACGACCGCGATCAACACCCTCCTCTACGTCGGCTTTGGCGTGAACGTCATGATGTTCGGAGCCCTGCTGCTGTCGGGCTTCTTCCTGCGCCCGCAGTGGTGGGTGCGGCCACTGCTCGCGATCTTCCTGCTCTGCTGGGCGATGCCCGCCGTTCCGGCTTTCGCCTCCTTCCACTGGATGCTGATCGGCGAGCAGGGGCTGGTCGATGCGCTGTTGCGCGAGCTTTTCGGCGTGGACGGCCCGCTCTGGTTCAACGATCCCTGGCTCGCGCTGGGCTCGAACATCATCGCCCACATCTGGAAATGGCTGCCCTTCTGGACCCTGGTATTCATCGCCGGCCGGCTGGCGATCCCGCAGGAGATCTACGAGGCGGCGGCGATCGACGGTGCGGTGGGCGTGCGCCGTTTCCTGCACGTCGTGTTCCCGCTTCTCGCCAACATCTACGTCGTTTGCACGCTGCTCGCGACGCTGTGGACGGTGGGGGACTACACCACGGTGTTCCTGGTATCGATGGGCGCGCCGGCGAGATCGAGCGACGTCCTGGCGACGCTCGGCATGCACTACGCCTTCGACTCCGCGCAACCCGAGCTCGGCGTGGCCGCAGTGATGTCCACCCTGCCGGTGCTGGTGCCGCTGGCGTTGATCCTGATGCGCCGCCTGCACGCGGGCGAGTTGCAACTGTGAGCCTCGCCACGCCCCGCTACGGCCTGACCGCGGCCGCCTGGCGACTCTCATCCTGGCGGCTCACATCCTGGCGCCCGCATCGGCGGCGCAGGCTGCTGGCCGACGTCGCGGCATGGGCGCTGGGCCTGCTGCTGCTCGTGTGGGCGCTGCTGCCGACCTACAACATGCTGCTGATCGCGCTCGACGAGGAGGGCGACACCGAATATGCCGGGATCGTCTGGCCGGCCGAGCCCACGCTCGATGCCTTTCGCGTCGTGCTGACCGGCGACTACTGGTACCTGCAGCACTTTTGGCTGAAGTTCGCCAACAGCCTGTTCATCGCGCTCGCGACCATGCTGATCACGCTCGCGATCGGCTCGCTGGCCGCCTTCGCGCTCGGCCGCATGACGCTGGCGCGCGGCTGGTTGTTCGGCAATTTCCCGGTTCTCACCTATGCCGTCCCGGCATCCCTCCTGGTGATCCCGTTCTACCGCATCATGCGCGTGTACGGCCTGTCGGATTCCCTTTGGGCGGTGATCGCCGCCGACGTGACCTTCACCACGCCCTACGCCATCCTGATCCTGCAGCAATACGCCAAGCTCATTCCCAAGGAATTCGACGAGGCGGCGCAAATCGACGGCGCGGGGCCGTGGCAGATCTACCGCCATCTCTACCTGCCGCTCTCGGCGCCGGCGCTGGCGGCGGTCAGCACGTTTGCTCTGCTGTTCGCCTGGAACGAATACATCTACCAATACATTCTGCTCACCTCGGAACACAAAATGACGGTGGCGGTGGCGATCGCGCAATTCTTCGACGCCGACGAGGCGCCCTGGAACTACATGATGGCCACCGCAATCGTCTACGCCCTGCCGCCGGTGGCGATCTTCTTCGCGCTGCGTCGTTGGATGTTGGCTGGCCTTACGCTTGGCGGCGTCAGGAACTAGTCTGTCGGCGGACCCAGACAGACCACATGTCTGGACGCGCGCCGTGCCCGCAAAAAATGAGACTCACCTGCTGACGTCACGTCGAAGATGTCCCAACACCTCATCCGTGTGCTCGCCGAGCTTGGGTGCCGGCCGCGCCGAGTGCGGGCGCTTGCGGTCGAACGAGATCGGCAAACCCACCACCTTGGGCCCGCCGTCCGGAAGCTGATGCACCAGGTCCACCGCCGCGAGCTGCGGTGTCGCGGCGAGTTCGGCGATGTCGTTCACCGGGCTGCACGGCACGCCCGCCTTCTCGAAAGCTTTTAGCCAATGCGCGCGCGTCTGGCCGCGCATGGCGGCGGCGATCAGGGGAAGAAGCTCGTCCTTGTTCTGCACGCGCGCCGCGCTCTTGGCATAGCGCGGATCGGTGGCCCATTCGGGATGGCCCAGCACCTGCGCGCAGCGCGCCCACAGCCGGTCGTTGCCGGGCGCCAGGCAGACCGGCCGGTCGGCCGTGTCGAAGAGCTGGTAGGGCACGATCACCGCGCCGCCGGTGCCGTGGCGCTGCGGCACCGTGCCGTTGGCCAGGTAATTGTTGATCCCGCCCTCGACCCAATGCACCGCCGAATCGAACAGCGAGGTGTCGACCAGGCAGCCCTTGCCGGTGCGCTCGCGCATCCGGAGCGCTGCGAGCGCGCCGATGGTGCAGAACATGCCCGTCGCCTTGTCGTTGATCGAGGCGCCGCAAAAGGTCGGCGGATCCTCGGGCCGGCCGGTCACGGTCATCATCGCGCCATAGGCCTGCAGCAGTGGGTCGAAGCCCGGCTGCAGGCGCATCGGCCCCTGGTAGCCGAACGCCCAGATCGAGCAATAGATGAGCCGCGGATGCCGCCTCAGCATCGCCTCGGGGCCGATGCCGATCTCGTCGACCACACCGGGCCGCAGGTTCTGGATCAGGATGTCGGCGGTCTCGCAGAGCCGGTTCAGCTTCTCGACGTCGTCGGCCGACTTCAAGTCGAGCGTGACCGAGCGCTTGTTGCGGTTCTGGCTGTAGAAGTAGAGCGATGTCACGCCGTCCGGCCCGAACGGAGGGCCCCAGATGCGGGCGTCGTCGCCGCCGTCGGGCTTTTCGATCTTGATCACGTCGGCGCCCATGTCGGCCAGCAACACACCGGCGAGGGGACCGGCCAGAGCCTGGCCCACTTCGATGACGCGAACTCCTTCGAGCGGCAGGGTCACGATAATCCTTTCGAGTGAAGAGCTACTCGGCGGCCTGCCGCTTCGGTACGGCCTTCGGCTTGACCCCGGCCGCCAACAGCGCCCGTTCCTTGGCGCGCGCCAGGTCGTAGGTCCGGTTCATCATGATGCGTTGCGCGCTGAGCCCGCCCCCGGCCTGCAGCGCCACCACGAACTGCCAGCCGCCATAGGCGTCGGCGGTGAGGTCGCGGATCAAGTTGTAGACCCGCATGCGGTCCTCGATATCGACATCCGGCTTGGTGTGCAGGTATTTGCGGATGTACTGGCCGGCCTCCGGATGGCGCAGGTCGGCCTCCATCGGCAGGGTCAGCACCAGCCCGCCGCTCAAATCGTGCAGATGGCGCACGGTCTGGTGGAAGTTGGCGGCATAAAAATATTTCGCCGCGTTGATCGCCAGCACGTTGGGAAACACCATGCCGGACGGCGACTGCTCGAAGTGCCGGCAGGCATAGTCCAGGCTCATGCGCAGCATCTCGGCATAGGTTATGAGCTCGGCGATGGTGTTCATCACCACCGGGTCGCGCTCCTTGCCCTGGTGTTCGGAGACGAGCTGGGCGAGGCCCACGAACAGCTCCGACAGGCGCACCGCCTCGATCACGCCGCCGGTGCGCTCCCACAGGCCGAGCGACTGCGCCAGCCGACTGGCGAGCTGCACCTCGCCGGCCAGGAAGACGCGGTCCCACGGCACCAGCACGTCGTCGAACACGACGAAGCCTTCCGGCATGCTGTGATGGGCGCTCGCCGGATAGTCGAATTCGTTGAGCGCCGCCGGGGCGAAGCTGCGGTTGATGATGCTGACGCCCTTGGTGTTAACCGGGATCGAGAACGAGACGGCGTAGTCCTTCTCGTCCTGACGCATGCCCTTGGTCGGCATGACCACCAGCTCATGCACCAGAGACGCCGCGGTGATGTGCAGCTTGGCGCCGCGCACGACGATGCCGTCCTTGGTGCGGTCGACGATCCGGACATAGAGATCCGGATCGTCCTGCTCATGCGCGCGGCGCTTGCGGTCGCCCTTGGGATCGGTGATGACCTCGGCGGCACGCAGGTCGTTGTCGCGGCAATAGCGGTACATGCGTTCGATGTTGGCCGCGCACTGCGGATTGACCTGGGCGACGTCGTCCTTGACGCTCATCAGCGCCATGTAGACGCCCGACACCGCCGTGCCGATCGAGGTGTGCTGCAAAAGCTCGACCCGGTTCGCGAGGTCGGCCTCGCTCGTCGGCACCTGGTAGATACGATGCGCCTCTTCGCCGGTCTCGGTGCGGTAGCGCCGCAGAGCGCCGTAGTCCGCCGCATCGTATTCATAGTCGACCGCGGTCAGCGCGATCGGCACCCGGAAGCGCGGATGCGCCGTGATGTCGTCGATGCGCTCGCCGTCCCAGTAGGTGACCCGCCCGCCGCGCAGGCTCTCGACATATTGCTGCGGCGTTTTCAATCCCATGGCGATCTCCTGTCGTTGCGTTCCGATGCCTCGGTCGCAGGCTGATCTTGATCGGGACGGTAGCCCGTAGGGTGCGGATGGCCAACCGCGCCCGCCCGCCCAGCGGCATTCGAAGTCCTACCCGGAGGCTCTATGTCGGATGCGGTAATGTCACGATCGTTCCCCTCCGGTCCTCGGCACCCTCGCTAGGTAACGAGGCCGCTCTGTCCGGTAGAGTGCCGAACCGCCCGGGGACTTTACGCCGCGCGCCGGAGATGGCGTAATTCTGGCTGGACCCATGACGTCGTCGCAAGTGCCGGGGGAGACGGTGCGTGCAATGAAAAAAGTCCTGCGCGTTGCAGGCCAGGGGGTGATCGTTGCCGCGATAACGCTGGCGCTCGATTTCACCGTAATGAACGTGATGTTCCCGAGCCTGAAGCGAGCCCTGTCGGCGCCGGGGGAAGGCAACGACCGGGCATATTTGCCGGCGCTCTACGATCACGATCTTATGCCCAACGAGAACAGCATGCGCGTCTGGGGCAACGTCGTGTATCCGTGGCGGACCGACCGGTTCGGCTTCAGGACAGGCGAGTGCGCGCCCAGCGAGCCCGCGAAGGACCAGGAGAACATCATCGTCATCGGCGATTCCTTCACCGAGGCGCTGGCCTCGAGCTACGAGCGGAGCTTCACCGGGCTCATGGCGTGCGACGCCGCCCGGCAGGGCAAGGCGCTGTGGAATCTCGGCGTCGCCTCCTACAGTCCGGCCATCTATCACCGCAAGATCCAGGCGGCCGTGCGGCGGCTGGGGATCAAGCCCGCCGAAATCTTCGTCTTCCTCGATCTGTCGGACATCGATGACGACGCCAATGTCTATCGTGTCGAAGGCGACCGCGTCGTCAGGGCCGGCGCCGCCATCATCCCGCTCGACGCCAACGGGCAGGCGCCGCCGCCGCCGTTCGATCTCGGCACGTTCATCGTGGAAAATTTCATGACCGGCCGGTTCGTGCACGACCTCTACCTGACGGTCTCGCTCCAAATCGTGCGGTCGGTCGGCAAGCCGCGGGCGCGCTGGACGGTCGATCCCGCGCTGCTGGAAAGCTGGGGCCGGCGCGGGCTCGAGGTGGCCGGCGCCAATCTCGACCGGATCGTGGATCTCTGCCGGGAGTGGAATTGCCATCTCACGCTCGTCGTCTATCCCTGGCCGGACAATGTCGTGGAAGGCGACCGGGACAGCATCCAGGTCAGGCACTGGCGCGACTGGGCGGCCGCACGCGACGTGCGTTTCATCGACGGCTTTGCACCCTTCTTCGGCGAGCCGGCCGACGCGGTCCTGCGCAAATATTACATCGCGGGCGACGTCCACTTCACTGACCTCGGCAACCGCTTGCTCTACGAGGAGGTCAAGCGCGCGATGGGCGCGCCGGATGGGGCGGACTCCCGCTCGGTCGTACGCTAGGTCACGGGTCGCCGGATGAGCAGCGACGCCCCGCTGGGCGGAAAACCTTTGTGGCGTGCGCCGTGGGTCGATCGTACGATACCGGCCACCCGTGCAATGCCCAGCAATGTCCTGCCGACCGAGGGAACGCGCCATGCAACACAAACTCATTTCCGGCGACAATCACATCGACCTCACCTATTGCCCCGCCGACCTCTGGTCGGCGCAGGCCCCCGCCAAGTGGAAGCAGAACGCGCCGCGGGTCGAGGAGCGCAATGACGGGCAGCACTGGTTCGTCGACGACAAGGACCGCGGCATGTGGAACGGCGTCGGCCCGGGCTTCCTGCCCTACACCAAGGGCGCGTTCGGCCATATCGACGAGATGAAGGACGACGGCTTCGACTGGGACAGCTTCCCGGGCGCCAAGCCGCGGCCGACCACGCCGGAACTGCGCCTGGCCGATCTCGACCGCGACGGGCTCGAGAAAGAGATCATCTACGGCTGCCTGATGGTGAACGACCTGATCGACGACGCCGATCTCCGCGTCTGGGTCAACGCGCGCTACAACGACTGGGCTGCGGACTTCGCCCGGCGTTCCGATCCCAACCGCGTGTTTCCGCTGGCCATCATTCCCAACACCGACCCGGTAGCCGCCGCGGCCGAGGTGCGGCGCTGCGCCAAGATGGGACTGAAGGGCGGCGACCTCGCCTTCAAGCGCATGAGCCTGCCGCTTTACCATCATGCGTGGTACGCGCTGTGGGAGGCGGCGGCGGAGTGCAAGTTCCCGATCTCGTTCCATTCGACCGGCTTCAAGGCGGTGCGCGCGCCCGACACGCCCGAGATGGAGAAGGAATATTCGACCCAGCACAGGCTGGTGCGCTCCGCCCTGTTCCAGCTCGACACGATGGAGGTACTGGTCTCGCTGCTCGCCTCGGGCGCCTGCGAGAAATATCCGGAGTTCAACTTCGTCCTGGGCGAATCGGGCGTGACCTGGCTGCCCTACGTGTTCGACCGCCTCGACACCGAATATCACGACCGCGCCCGCAGCCTGGGCTTCAAGCTGAAGCCCAGCGACTATTTCCGGCGCCAGGGCTACGTCACCTACCAGCAGGACAAGTACCTCGAGCCGATCGTGCCGCTGATCGGCGAGGACAACATCATCTGGGGCGCCGACTATCCGCACCCCGATTGCATCTGGCCGAAGTCACGCGAGACCTTGACCCAGAACCTCGCCAGCTTCTCCGACAGCGTGCAGAAGAAGATCGTCCACGACAACGTCGCGCGGCTCTACGGGCTGAACTGATCCCCGCTAGGGGCGTCGTCATGGTCTTCCGGACCGCGGGCCTCCGGTCCGCTCATGATCATGAGCGGCCGCGGTGTTGCAGTCACCGGGCAGATTTTTCCTTGGACTGGCAGGTCGCGACGCCACGGTCTAGAAAGCTCCCGTCGGCGCGTATTCAGGGAAAAGAACACGATGGCGATTCAGTATTTTGCACGAGTCCGCTCCGCGGTGGACCACGAGGCCTTCCAGCGGGTCGTGAAGCATTACCCGTCCTGCACTTACGAGGAATGGCACTTCCGCGAAGCCAAGAAGATGGCCGACTGGAAGGCGCGCCGGCATGTCGTGAAGATGGTCGACATCTCGCCCGCCGAGTTCACCGCCTATTGCGAACGCACCGGAGCACACCCCGACCTCACTACTTTCCTGAAGGTGCTTTCCGACAAGGCGAGCTTTTAAAGCAGGACGAAGTGCCAGCATTTTGCTGGCATTGCGGCTGGACGACCTACCATCGCTGATATTCCGACGCGTTTCCGGGCTTTCCTCCGGTACGCAAGTATTCGGCGGCGCGCCTCACCGCTTGACAAAACTGAGCAATGTTGTGGCGTATGAGTGCCGACGCTTCGCACGGCCGAAGTTGAGAATAGGGCGCGGAAACCTGCGGCAACCAGTTTACGCAACCTTATGGCAGTTCGTAGGCCTGAATCAGCCAGGGCTCGTTCTTGGCGGCGTCGATCCATTCCTTCATCGCCGGCCAGGCGAGGATGGCCTTGCAGTAGGCGTCGGTGTCGGAATCCGCCGTCACCCCGTAGGTGCGCAGCCGCGTGACGACCGGGGCATACATGGCGTCGGCGGCGCTGAAGCCGCCGAACAGAAAGCCGTCGTCCTTGGGCGCGGCGCCGGCGAAACGCTTGCGGCAGTCGCGCCACAGGCCGGTGATGCGCTCGATGTCGGCCCGCACCGCCGACGTCATGCCCTTGCCGGGATAGGAGGCGCGGATGTTCATCGGCATGTTGGCGCGCAACTCGGCGAAGCCCGCGAGGATCTCGCAGGAGATCGACCGGGCATGGGCGCGCGCCGCCGCGGCCGCCGGCCACAGGCCCGCCTCGGGCTTCAGGTCATTGAGGTATTCGCCTATCGCCAGCGACTCCCAGATGGCGAGTCCGCGATGCAGCAGCACCGGCAAGCGGCCGGACGGCGAGTGCTTGCGGATCGCGGGTTGGGTTTCCGGCAGGTCGAGCGGGATCACGATCTCCTCGAACTCGATGCCGGCGATCTTGGCCATCAGCCAGCCGCGCAGCGACCACGACGAATAGTTCTTGTTGCCGATCACGAGGGTGAAGTCGGCCATGCGTCCTCCGCGAAATTGTCACATCGCTTGCCAGCCGCTCACTTTGGCCGGCAATCTTAACCGTTGCACTACAGTTTGGTGAGCATGTCCATGTCGCTGCCCTTCGTCGACCGTTCTTCCACTTCCTTGCCCGTGCAGTTTGTCGGCCAGCCGAAATGGCGGGCCTGGCTGCGCGAGCAGAGCGCGGCACGGCGCGGCTGGATCGAATCCTCCGGCGTGGCCGGAAATGCCGGCGATCTCGCACTGTTGCCCGGCCGCGACGGCAAGGCGTCCGGTGCAGTCCTTGTGCTGTCGGCCAAGCCGACCCTGTGGGATTTCGGCGCGCTCGCGACCAAATTGCCAACCGGCACCTGGAGATTGGCGTCGGACACCGCGCCCGTGTCGGCGACCGATGCCGCCGTCGCGATCGGCCTCGGCACCTGGCGCTTCGAGCGCTATCGCTCGAAGAAGGGCAAGGCCGGGGCCAAAATCATCTGGCCGCAAGGCGCCGACAAGGCGCGCGCCACCGCGATCATCGAATCGATTTTCATGGCGCGCGACCTCATCACCACGCCGTCGTCGGACATGGGGCCGGCCGAGCTCGCGGCGGCGGCCCAGGCGCTCGGCAAGACGCATAAGGCCCGGGTGCGCGTGATCGTGGGCGACGATCTTTTGAAGCAGAACTATCCCATGGTGCATGCCGTCGGCCGAGCCAGCAGCCGGGCGCCGCGGCTGATCGATCTTGTCTGGGGCCGCGAGAGCGATCCCAAGGTCACCCTGGTCGGCAAGGGCGTGTGCTTCGATACCGGCGGCCTCGACCTCAAGCCCGCGACCGGCATGCTGAACATGAAGAAGGACATGGCGGGTGCCGCGACCATGATGGCCGTCGCGTCCATGGTGATGGCGACCAGGCTGCCGGTGCGCCTACGCCTGCTGGTGCCGGCGGTCGAGAACAGCGTGTCGGGCAACGCCTTCCGGCCGCTCGACGTGGTGCCGACGCGCAAGGGCATCACGGTCGAGATCGGCAACACCGACGCCGAAGGCAGGCTGATTCTGTGCGACGCCCTGTTCGAAGGCGCGTCGGAGAAACCGACGATGATGGTCGATTGTGCCACGCTGACAGGGGCCGCACGGGTGGCGCTGGGCACCGACCTGCCGGCGTTGTTCTGCAACGACGACACCTTGGCCGACGAGCTTTTGGCCACCGGCAACGAAGTCGCCGAACCGGTGTGGCGGCTGCCGCTGTTCGCCGGCTACCGCCGTATGCTCGACAGCAAGGTGGCCGACATCAACAACGCGCCCAACGTCGCCTTCGGCGGCGCCATCACCGCGGCGCTCTATCTCAAGGAGTTCGTGACCGACGACGTGCCGTGGGCGCATTTCGACATGATGGCCTGGAACAACATGAGCCGCCCCGGCCGCCCCGAAGGCGGCGAGGCCCAGGCCGCCCGCGCGATCTTCACGACCATCGAGAAGCGGATCGAGCGGACCGCGGGCGTCCCGCCCGCATCATGAGCGGGCGGGACGCCGCAGGCGCATGTGAATGCGCCGAGTCCGAAGACTCAATACCCCGTCTTCGGATCGATGCGGTGGAGCAGCTCGCGGCCGCTGCGCAGGCGCTTGATGTTCTCGATCACGCCGGGCGAGGCCGTGCGCGGGTTGGTGGCGCCGGCGATGTGCGGCGTCACATGCACCTTGGGATGCGTCCAGTAGGGATGATCGGCCGGCAACGGTTCCTGGTTGAAGACGTCGAGCACGGCGCCGCTCAGATGATTCGAATCGAGGGCCGCCAGCAGCGCGTCATCCACGACATGCCCACCGCGCGCCATGTTGATGAAGTAGGCGCCCTTCGGCAGCGCGGCGAAAGCCTTGGCATCCAGCAGCCCGTGCGTGTCGCGCGTAAGCGGCAGCACGTTGACCAGGACGTCGCTCTCAGCCAGCAGGCGGCCCAGGCCGTCCTTGCCATGAAACGTCTCGATGCCCGGCAAACTCTTCGCCGTGCGACTCCAGCCCGCCGTTGGAAAGCCCAGGGCGGCGAACTTCTTCGCCGTGTCCTGGCCGATCGTACCCAGCCCCAGGATGCCGATGCGGCGATGAATGGTGTCGACGAAATCCTCGACCTTCCACGTCCTGGCCCGCTGACTGGCGGCGTACTTGTCGATGTCGCGATGATGGCGCAGCGCCCAGTAGAGCGCGTACTCGCTCATCTGGCCGATCAGCCCGTCATCCATGATGCGCGTGATCGGCACGTCGGGCAGCTTGTCGTCGGACAACAGATGATCGACGCCCATGCCCAGCGAGACGATCAGCTTGAGGTTGGGCAAGGACGCGAGCAACCCCGATGCCGGCTTCCAGGCTAGCGCGACCTCGATGTCGGCCTTGTCGCCCAGCGCATCGAGCCGGCGAAAATCGATTGGGCCGAGACCGGCCTCCAAAACCTTCTTCCACAGCACGCCGTCGGTGTCGCGGCTGATGTAAGCGATGGCCCCCGCCATTGGACTAAAACTCCGTCGTCATCAGGTCGCGACGACGCTTCGGTCAGCGCCGATCGCCTCGAGATTGAAGGCCGCCGCGATCAGCGCTTGCGTATAGGGCGTCTGCGGCTGGTCGAAGACCTGCTTGGCCGAGCCGCGCTCGACGACCTTGCCATGGCGCAGGACGACGACTTCGTCGGCCAGCGCGCGCACGACTTTCAGGTCGTGGCTGATGAACAGATAGGCGAGCTTGTGACGGATCTGCAGGTCGCGCAGCAGGTCGACGATCTGCGCCTGTACGCTCATGTCGAGCGCCGATGTCGGCTCGTCGAGCACGATGAAGCGCGGTTTCAGCACCAAAGCGCGGGCGATGGCGATGCGCTGGCGCTGGCCGCCCGAGAATTCGTGCGGGTAGCGTTCGCGCGCCGACGATTCGAGGCCGACTTCGTGCAGCGCCTGGTCGATCATGCGGCTGCGCTCGGTCTCGCTGCCGATGCGATGGACCTGCAGCCCTTCGCCCACGATCTCGCCGACCGACATGCGCGGGCTGAGCGAACTGAACGGATCCTGGAAGACGATCTGCATCTGCCGGCGGAGCGGCCGGATCTCGCGCTGGCTGAGCTTCTGCAGGTCGTGGGTGTCGAACTTTACGCCGCCCTTGCTGCTCTCGAGCCGCAGCAAGGCGAGGCCGAGCGTGGTCTTACCCGAGCCGGACTCGCCCACCAGGCCGATTGTGTGGCCTTCGCGCAAGGCGAGGCTCACGCCGTCGACCGCCTTCACGTAGCCCACCGTGCGGCGCAGCAGGCCGCGCTTGATGGGAAAGTGCACCTTCACGTCGTCGAGCCGCAGGATTTCCGGCGCCGCCGGATCGGTCGGCGCCGGGCGGCCCTTGGGTTCGGCCGACAGCAGGTGCTGGGTGTAGGAGTGTTGCGGATGGTCGAAGACCTGGTCGACAGAACCCTGCTCGACGATGCGGCCCTGGGTCATCACGCAGACGCGGTCGGCCATCTTGCGCACGATGCCGAGATCGTGGGTGATGAACAGCAGCGCCATGCCATAGCG
>Ga0308309_10000269_pt1 | contig 35579 bp, 33 predicted proteins | sample HubBroMetageWFT5_FD_192491 | JGI IMG/M metagenome (GOLD analysis project Ga0308309, IMG submission 192491) | Warmed and freeze-thawed soil microbial communities from the Hubbard Brook experimental Forest, New Hampshire - Hubbard Brook CCASE Soil... | ecosystem: Environmental > Terrestrial >...
CGTCCATGCTCCCCTTCAAGCTCATCTACTGCGACGCGTATTACCTGCCCATTGGCGAGCACGTTTTTCCCGCCGGGAAATATCGCCGAATCCGTGACCGGCTGCTTGTGACTGGTGACGCCGAGGCTGGCGATTTTCTGAAGCCCCACCCGGCTACTGATCAGGACATTTTGCTCGTTCATAAGCCGGAGTATGTGCATAAGTTAAAGACAGGGACGCTCAGCCCGCGCGAAGAAATAGAACTTGAGGTTCCCTTCTCTCCCGAACTAGTGGAAGCATTCTGGCTCGCCGCTGGAGGATCGATTCTCGCGGCGCAGCACGCTTTAGCCGACGGCGTCTCGGTCAACATCGGCGGCGGCTTCCATCATGCCTTTCCCGACCACGGCGAAGGCTTCTGCATGATTCACGATGTCGCGGTCGCCATCCGGCGGCTGCAGCGTGACGACAAGATTCGCACAGCGATGACGGTGGACTGTGATGTTCATCAGGGCAACGGCACGGCGGCGATCTTTGCCGGCACACGGGCGCCCGGTGACCCTCTGCCATCGGCTTCAGGCTCACCTCCGGCTATGGACGGAGCCCGCTCTAGGAATGCGCAGGCCGGCGATGTCTTCACCATCTCGCTACATCAGCACAACAACTATCCGCAGTGGAAGCCGCCGTCTTCGATTGATGTGGACTTGCCCGACGGCATTGGAGACGATGACTACCTGGCGTGGCTCGACAACGCTCTCAGCTCGGGCCTGCGGCAGTTCGAGCCTGATCTGTTGTGCTACATCGCCGGCGCCGACCCGTATTGCAAAGACCAACTGGGCGGGCTTTCCCTCACCATCGAGGGTTTGAAGAGGCGCGACGAACTTGTCTTCCGCGTCGCCAGCGCCCGCGATATCCCCGTGATGGTTACGTACGCCGGCGGCTACGCGCAGGATGTCGAAGACACCGTGACCATTCATTGCAACACCGTGGTCGCGGCGAAAGAAGTGTTTGCTCCGAAGAAGTGAGGACCCGCTAAAGATATACTCGAGGGCATGATCGTCAGCCCGTCAGACCTTTCTCACAGTGAGCTTTACGGCATGCTGCTTAATTCCGTGGCGCCACGCCCGATTGCCTGGGTGTCGACGATAAGCGCAGCGGGGAACCTCAATCTCGCCCCCTTTTCTTTCTTCAACGCGGTATGCGTCGACCCTCCGCTGCTGGCGTTTGCTCCCGGACATCGGCAGCCCAAGCAGGCTGCCGATGGCCACGGCGAAGCTAAGGACACGCTGCGGAATGTTCGTGAGACCAAGGAATTCGTGGTGAACATTGTCACCTATGAACTCTCCGAGGCGATGAATCTAACCAGTGGCGAATACGACGCCTCGGTTGACGAATTCGAGTTGGCGAAGCTTACTCCACAACCCTCGAAAGTCGTGCGCCCTCCCAGAGTCGCAGAATCTCCGGTCAGCTTTGAGTGCAAGCTTCATCAGATTCTTGACTTCTCCTCGCGGCCGACCAGTAGCAGCCTCGTGATCGGCCAGATCGTCTCGATTCACATTAGCGACGCGCATCTCAAAGATGGAAAGCTGGATCGGAATTCGCTGGATCTTATTGGACGCATGGGTGGCATTCAATATACTCGGACGACGCAGAGATTTGAGATGGTGCGGCCGAAGGTAAGGTAGTCTCGATCCTTCACTGCTAAAATAGACGTCTAAGCTATGTTCGAGAATCTACAAGAAAAACTGCAGCGCGCGTTCAAGAGTCTTCGCGGCCAGGCCCGGCTATCCGAGGAAAACATTGCCGAGGCGCTGCGCGAAATCCGGCTGGCGCTGCTCGAAGCCGATGTCAACTTCAAAGTGGTCAAGGAACTGATCGACCGCATCCAGGCCAAGGCCGTGGGCCAGGAAGTGCTGACCGCACTTTCTCCCGGTGAGCAGGTCATCAAGATCGTACGCGACGAACTAGTCGAGACCCTCGGCAAGGACACGGCTCGCGTGAAGTTCGCATCGCAGCCGCCCACCGTCGTACTGATGGCCGGACTGCAAGGTTCCGGCAAGACCACCACTTCCGGCAAGCTCGCGAACTGGTTCAAGGTCGGCGGACATCGTCCGCTGCTCGTGTCGGTGGACGTGTATCGTCCAGCGGCGCGCGAGCAGTTGAAAGTTGTGGCGCAGGCCGTTAAGGCTCAGATTTACGAAGGCGAAGTGGGTGAGGCGAGCACGCCCGCGGAACTCACGCAAGCCGTCGAGCGACTGGTGAAAGAAGCGCGGCGCGAGGCCATCGTTTCCGGCTGCGACGTGTTGATCGTCGATACTGCCGGACGCTTGCACATCGACGACGAACTGATGAACGAGATGCAGTCGCTGAAGAAGCTGCTGAATCCGTCGGAGATTCTGTTCGTTGCTGACGCGATGACCGGGCAGGACGCGGTGCGCTCCGCCGATGAGTTCCACAAGAAGCTTTCGCTCACCGGGATCATCCTCACCAAGATGGATGGCGATGCCCGCGGCGGCGCGGCGCTTTCCATCCGGCAGGTCACCGGGCAGCCCATTAAGTTCATCGGCGTGGGCGAGAAGTATGATGCGCTCGAACCGTTTCATCCCGACCGCATCGTGTCGCGCATTCTGGGTATGGGCGACATCCTCTCACTGATCGAACGCGCCGAATCGCAGATCGACAAGAAGAAGGCGCAGGAGATGGCCACCAAGGCCCTCACCGGCGACGGCTTTTCGCTCGAAGACTTTCGCGATCAACTGCGTCACGTGAAGAAGATGGGCTCGATCAAGAACCTGATCGGCATGATGCCCTCGATCGGACCATTTTCCGGTTTGCAGAAAGCCGCCGACCACGTGGACGAGAAACAGATCAACCGCGTGGAAGCCATCATCAATTCGATGACCGCGCATGAACGCAATCATCATGAAGTGATCAACGGCAGCCGCCGCAAGCGCATCGCCCGCGGCTCCGGCACCAGCGTGCAGGAAGTGAACAACCTTCTCCGCCAATACGCGCAAATGAAAAAGATGTTCAAGCAGATGGGCAAACCCAGCTTCGCGCGCAGGATGGCCGGGATGAAGCTGCCGGGAATGTAGACGCACATGATCCATTGGCGAAGGACGTGCATATGCGGTGCTGCAATTGCAGGCGTCGCGTTCCTTTTGCTCGGTGCGTTCGTCTGTTTCCGCAGCCTACAAAGATATTATGGAGTTTACGGCCCGGTAAGCGATGATCTGAGCACGCGCCATGTCAACACGACGTTCGAGATCTCTACTTGGGCTATCGCGGTGGTTCTCGTCGTCTCTGGCATCATTCTTCTTAGACTTGCCAAATCCCTAAATAGCTCGAAGTCATCTTCACGCTGATCACCGGAAGCTTGCTCTTATGAAATGGCGTTCTCTCGAAGAGTCCGATGCTGCAACTGATCTGCGGCCGCTGCGCGAGATCTTTGCCGAGCGCGAGGAACTGATCGCGAAATACGTTCCGGCGGAGACGCAGGCGGTTCATGTCCGGGCCGTCGCGGGGCTGAAGCAACAACGTTTAGCCGCTAACATTCTTCCTGTCGGCTCGAAGGCTCCAGAATTTCGACTTCAAGATCACGACGGCAAGATCGTCCCTTCCTCGGATTTGCTCGCCCGAGGACGCCTCGTGCTCTGTTTCATACGCGGCCGCTGGTGCCCGTTCTGCGTTGGTCAAATGGAAGCCATGAATCTCATCCTGCCAGAGATCGAGCAGGGCGGCGCGACCCTCGCCGCGGTTTCTCCGCAAACCGTGAAGCAATCATTCTTCATGCGCGATCAGCACAAGCTGCGTTTTCCGCTGCTCTGTGATGCTGGCAATAAGGTAGCGCAGCAGTTCGGCCTTACTTACCGCGTCCCTGACGAACAGCGGGCAGTCTATCAACGCGCGTTCGTTAACCTGCCTTTCGTCAACGGCGACGACAGTTGGGAGTTGCCGATTCCTGCCGTGTACGTCATCGACCGCGATGGCTCAGTGCTCTATGCTTCTGCGAACGAGGATTACACCGAGCGGCCCGAGCCGGAAGACATCGTGCGCTTCCAGAATGCGAAGCTCAGGGGCTAAAGCCCATTTTTCTGTAGCGGCCTGGCGGCACGACTGAAGTCGTGCCCTTCCCGATCCAACCGTGCAACCGCTGGGCACTGTCTGAATTCGCAGCTTTCGGTACACTTGAAACACGCGGATTCCAGGCTGGCAACTGACAACCGGCAACTGGCAACTGCTCTTATGAACTATATCTACGGCATCAACGCCGTCACCGAGGCACTCAAGGCCCGCGGACGGGCTTTTCAATGGGTCGGCATGGCGAAGGAGCGGCATGACATCCGCCTGCAGCGCATGATTGAAGAATGCCGCAAGCTCGGCGTGCCCGTCCGCTTTCTTAGTCGTGTGGAACTCGACCGCATGGCCGGCAACGCGGCCCATCAGGGAGTGGTTGCCGTCACCTCGGCAAAGCAATACAGCGATCTCGACGATGTCGTTGGCGGCAAACGTGGGCGGTATTCCTTCGTTATTGTGCTCGACGGAGTGGAAGATCCGCACAATCTGGGCGCGCTTTTGCGCACCGCAGACGCTGCGGGCGCTGATGGCGTGGTCATTCCCGAGCGCCGTGCTGCGGCCGTCACCGGAACCGTCACCAAAGCCTCGGCTGGCGCGAGCGAACACTTGCCGATTGCGAAGGTCACGAATATCGCTCGCACCGTCGAAGAATTAAAGGAGCGCAACATCTGGACCGTGGGTCTGGATGAACGTGGCCCGCAGACCTACGACGCTCTCGATTACAACATGGATTGCGCGCTGGTTTTGGGCGCGGAAGGCAAGGGACTGCACGACCTGGTAAAGAAAAAGTGCGATTTTCTGGTGTCGATTCCGATGCTGGGCAAGGTTTCTTCGCTGAACGTTTCGGTCGCAGGCGCCATCGTGATGTATGAAATCGTCCGGCAGAGACGCGGGCAAGATCGGGCACGCGAGAAAGAAGCCTCGCCGGGTGTGAAATGAAGTTGCGCAACCTGCGTGTTTGCTTTCTCTGTATTTTTTGTACCGCTGCCGTAACTGCATTCTCTCTCGACCGCGAGGCATTCACCTTCACCAAGTACGACCTGGACGTGCGGGTTGAACCTGACCTGCAGCGGCTGGGCGTGCGAGGCACAATCACGGTGAGGAACGATTCGCAGGCGCCGCAGAAGATCGCAGTTTTGCAGATTTCTTCTTCGCTGGACTGGCGCTCTATCCGGGCGGGCGGCAAGCAGTTGCAATTTGTCGCACAGTCCTACACGTCGGACATCGATCACACAGGAGCACTTTCAGAAGCCATCGTGACTTTGCCGGAAGCGGTTCCTCCCATGCGCACCATCAATCTGGAGATCGCTTATGAAGGCTTGATCGTGCTCGACGCAACGCGGCTCACGCGAATCGATACGCCTGAAGCCATCGCCCGCAGCACCGATTGGGACCAGATCAGCGCGAAATTTACCGCGGTGCGCGGAGCGGGATATGTGGCCTGGTATCCCGTGGCGACCGAAGCCGGGGGCCTTTCGGAAGGCGACAGCGCGTTCGATATTGTTGACAGGTGGAAGGCCCGAGAGGCTGCCTCTACTATGCATTTGAAAGTCTCGGTGCCCAGTGATGACGAAGCGGATAAACCCGAACTCATGGTCAATGCAACGACCTGCCCCACCGCGCTCGAGGTGCGGCACCAGTTTCAGGCCGATTGCACCTATCGATCGCTCGGGATGGTTGCGCCGATGTTCGTTATCGCCGACTATGAAGTCGTGGATCGGGCCGCTGTCGAGGTTCACTTCCTACACGGCCACAACGCGGCGGCTACGAATTATGCGGAAATGGTGGAAAAGGCTGCTCCATTCATCACCGAGTGGTTTGGGGCACAGCGAAGCAAGGCGCAAACCGCCGAGCTGGCCGATGCAAACGCCCCGCCGTTTGAGAGTGGCTCTCTTTTGTTGACGCCGTTGACCGGCGCTGATCCTAAGCTGGCTGGGCTTGCGGCAGCTCACCAGCTAACCCATGCGGCTTTTTTCTCGCCGCGCCCCTGGATCAACGAGGGCCTGGCTCACTTCGCGCAAGCCATCTATTTGGAACAACTGAGTGGACGGCAAGCCGCGATCAGTTACATGGGGCTGCACCGTTCCGCGCTGAGCGCGGTCGAGAAAGAAACAGTGAACCTGACGATCGCCCCCCGATCCGAAGATGAAGTGCACCGATCGTTAGTCAACACGACCGACGAGCAGCTTTACCGCAGCAAAGCGATGTCTGTGTGGTGGATGCTGCGCGACATGGTCGGCGAGCCGGCGATGAAGAAGGCTCTCGCGTCCTACCGTCCGGATGAGGATAAGGAACAATCCTACATGCAGGGCCTGATTCAGGCACAGACGAAGAAAGACTTGGACTGGTTCTTCGACGACTGGGTTTACCACGACCGCGGCCTGCCCGAGTTCAAAATAGAATCAGCGTTCGCGCGTAAAACGCAGCCCGGAGCTTACGTGCTTACGATTACCGTGACCAACTTGGGGGCGGCAGGAGCGGAAGTACCGCTCACGGTGAAGTATGCTGGTGGAGAAGTCACGCAGCAGCTCGTGGTGCGCGGAAAGAACAACGGGGTGATTCGCGTGGAGGTTCCGAAGCCTCCAGAGGAAGTTTCCGTGAACGATGACAGCGTCCCTGAGAGCGAAACGAAGAGCCACGTGTTCAAAATCGAGACGAGCGACGATCGAAAGCAGTGATCAGTGGCCAGGGGTCAGTGGCCAGCGAGCGCTTGCTTCGTGAAGCTTGCCAGCGCCGCCAGCTTTGCCGCGGCCGCGCCGGAATCAATCGATTGCGTGGCCAGGGGAATTCCATCTGTCAGATGATCGGCGCGCCCTGCCGCTACTAATGCGGCCGCGGAGTTCAGCACCACAACATCGCGGCGCGGGGATTTTCTTCCACTTAGAACTTCACGGACGATTGCAGCGTTTTCCGAAGCATCTCCGCCGGAAATGTCAGCCAGCGTGGCCCGCTTCATACCGAACTCTTCCGGATCGACCTCGTAAGTCCGCACTGATCCGTCGCGAGCTTCGGCCACGCGTGTTGGGCCGGTGATGGTGATCTCATCGAGGCCGTCGAGGCCGTGCACTACCAGCGCGCGATGCAGTCCCAGCATGCTGAGCGCTTCGGCCAGTTTCTCGACCATGTCGAGGGCGTACACGCCAACGACTTGTCCTGAAGCATGCGCGGGATTGGTGAGCGGCCCGAGCAGGTTGAACATCGTCCGCAAACGCAGTTCGCGACGCACCTTCTGCACTTGCTTCATGGAGGAATGCAGGTCAGGCGCGTAAAGAAAGCAGATTCCGATTTCGCGCAGGCATTGCGCGGCCCGCTCCGGAGTCAACTGGATGTTCACGCCCAGCGCCTCCATCACGTCTGCCGAGCCGCACTTCGAGCTGATGCTGCGGTTGCCATGCTTGGCTACACGCACTCCGGCCCCCGCGGTCACGAATGCCGTGGCCGTTGAAATGTTGAAGGTTCCGCTGGCGTCGCCGCCGGTGCCGCTGGTGTCAACGAGATTGGTCTCGACCAGAGATGACTCAGCCAGCGCGTCACGGCCCGTGCCGCTGAGATCAAGCGCCCCCGGAGATGCGATAGGCAAAGGCGTGGCCGCGGCGCGGATCGCTTCGGCGAATCCGACGATCTCTTCGACCGTTTCACCTTTCATGCGCAAAGCTATGAGCAGCGCGGCAATCTGCGCGTCGGTGCAGCCGCCCGCGAGCAGCTCCGCCATTACCTCGCGCGCTTCCGCTCGTGCCAGGGATTGGCGGTGGCTGGCTACGCGATGCAGGGCATCAAGGATCATGTGTCTTCACAGAATATTCCCACTGGTAAATTGAAGCATTCTACCGGTACATAACCAGCAAAAGCCGGAGCTTGTTCGAGACAAAACTTTACTCGAATTGACCAACTCTTTACCACTTCCCCGCAGGCCTGGTGTTCCTATAGGTATGAGTACATCTCATTTCCAAAGGGACCAGACATGAAAAGCGCCGTCATCGTACTGCTTCTTGCGGCATCGGCGTTTGCCCAAACCCCGTCTGCCGTCGCGACATCGGCCTGCGGTCCCAAGGATGCCAGCTTCGATGTGAAGCTGGACAAAGCCCAACACACGCTGGCCGAGCCCGATCCGGGGAAGGCCCTGGTCTACTTCATCCAGGAAAAGGGTTCGGACGCCCTCCTCGGGTTGGACGGAGCATGGGTGGGCCAAACCAAGAAAAGTTCTTATCTCGCAGTGTCCGTAGAGCCGGGGGAGCATCATGTCTGTGCTGAAGTGCATACCCCTCGGGGCATTCCGGGGGTTCCCCTAGGGTTCCTGCATTTCACGGCGGAGGCAGGAAATGTTTACTACTTGGACGCGCGAGTCGTTTACGGAGCAGAGTCGTACTTGTTTCTGAGCGCGGTCGACAGTGACCAGGCCAAGTATCTGATTGCCTCCCTTCCGCTGAGCGTGTCGACGTCGACGCCCTCGACGCCGAAGAAAGACCAGTTCTTTCCACAGCATTAGCTCCCCGGCGATTTTCTACAAGCGGATCATCACGGTTTGCCCTAATCCTCTGCCCTTCTATAAAATTGGGGAGTTGCTGCCCTCGGTTCAAAGCTGCAAGCAGGTTCCTGCCGATTCTTAGCTGACGAGTGAATGAGCAAAGAGCGTCATTATGAAAATCCACGAATACCAAGGCAAAGCCATTCTAAAGAAGTATGGTGTGACGGTTCCGCGCGGCACGATGGCAACTTCGCCGGAGGAAGCAGAAGCTGCTGCCCGCGAATTGTTCAGCTCCGGCGCGACCGGAGTCGTGGTCAAGGCGCAGATTCATGCCGGCGGGCGCGGCAAGGGCGGAGGCGTAAAGATCGCCAAGTCGGTTAATGAAGCGGGAGAACTCGCTGGCAAGATGCTTGGGATGAAACTCGTCACGCACCAGACCGGCCCCGAGGGCCGCATCGTAAGGCGTTTGCTGATCGAAGAAACTCTTCCCATTGAAAAAGAGCTCTACCTTGGGATTCTGGTCGACCGCGCGGAAGGCAAGCCGGTGTTCATGGCCTCCGCCGCCGGCGGAATGGAAATCGAACAGGTCGCCGCGGAAAACCCTGATGCGATTCTCAAGCAGCACATCGATCCTGCCATGGGTCTGGAAGCGTTTCAGGCGCGCAAGATGGCTTTCAAGTTGGGGCTCAGCGCCAAGCAGATCAATCCCGCGGTGCAATTTCTTTCGAACCTCTACAAAGCATTTCTCGACACAGATGCCTCGCTCCTCGAGATCAATCCCTTCATCACGACCACCGACGGCCGGCTGTTCGCGCTCGATGCCAAGCTGACTTTCGACGACAACGCGCTCTTCCGCCATCCCGATATCCGCGAACTGCGCGACATTACGGAAGAAGATCCGCTCGAAGTCGAGGCTTCGAAGTACAGCCTGAACTACATCAAGCTCGATGGCAGTGTGGGCTGCATGGTAAACGGCGCTGGGCTGGCGATGGCAACGATGGATATCATCAAATACGCCGGCGGCATGCCCGCGAACTTTCTCGATGTTGGCGGCGGGGCTAATGCCGAGCAGGTCGCGCACGCGTTCGAAATCCTCCTCAGCGACAAGAGCGTGAAGGCGGTGCTGATTAACATTTTTGGCGGCATCCTGCGCGTCGATACGCTGGCCAAAGGAGTTGTAGAAGCCGCAAAGAAAACTAACATTCAGCTTCCCGTCGTGTTGCGCCTCGAAGGCACGAACGTGGACGAAGGCAAAAAGATTTTGATGAACTCAGGATTCAACTTCGTTGTGGCAGACACGATGAAGGATGCGGCAGACAGAGTGGTGGCTGCGGCTGGAGGCTAGGGAGTTCCACCCTGTCGTCCCGAGCGAAGCGAGGGATCTTGGTGTCCGCCTGAGCTCGGCGACACCGGTGGCGCAGGCAAGAACCAGGATCCCTCGCTCCGCTCGGGATGACAACTGTACCGATGACAACTGTAGAGCAGTGAGGAATCATAACTTATGGCAATCCTGGTCGATAAGAAAACGCGCTTGATCGTGCAGGGCCTGACCGGACGCGAGGGCACCTTCCACGCCAAGGCCTGCGCCGCTTACGGGACGCAAGTCGTCGGTGGGGTGACGCCGGGCAAGGGCGGAACCACACACGAAGGCTGGCCCATTTTCAACACCGTGCAGGAGGCCGTCGAAAAAACCGGCGCCGACACGACCGTAATTTTCGTTCCTCCGCCGTTCGCCGCTGACGCGATCATGGAGGCAGCCGACGCCGAACTGGACCTCATCGTCTGTATCACCGAGGGCATTCCCACGCTCGACATGGTCAAGGCCTGGGAGTTTCTGCAGAACCGGCGCTCGCGGCTGATTGGGCCAAACTGTCCCGGAATTATTTCGCCGGGCAAGTGCAAGATCGGCATTATGCCAGGCTCCATTCATAAAGAAGGAGCGATCGGCATCGTGTCGCGCTCGGGCACTTTGACTTACGAAGCCGTGCATCAGCTCACGCAGCGCGGAGTGGGACAATCCACGGCGATCGGGATCGGCGGCGATCCGATTATCGGAACCAATTTCGTGGATGCGCTCGACCTGTTCAATCGCGATCCGGAGACCGAAGCCGTGATTATGATCGGTGAAATCGGCGGCGACGCCGAAGAAACCGCTGCAGAATTCGTGAAGACTCACATGAAGAAGCCGGTGGTCGGCTTCATCGCAGGTCAGACTGCGCCGCCCGGACGCCGCATGGGCCACGCCGGTGCGATCATCTCCGGCGGCAAGGGCACAGCGGCCGAGAAGATCAAAGTGATGGAAGCTTCCGGCATCCGCGTGGCAAAATCTCCGGCGGACATCGGAGAAACGCTCGTGGCGGCTCTGGGAGTGAAGGTCTAGATTGTCTTCACGCCGGCCCAAACAAGTTGTCATCCCGAGCGAAGTGAGGGACCTTGGTTCTTGCCTTATGCAGCAATCCTGGTAGCGAAGGCAGAAACCAAGATCCCTCGCTTCGCTCGGGATGACAATCCGCGATAAGATTCGATACAGTTCAATCGCATCGAATAAGCGTAATCCTAACAGTAAAGGACGATCGACTAACTTACCAACTATGAAAACCCTGCAGCGCACTCTTACCATCGTGAAACCCGACGCCGTCGCCAAGAACGCGGTCGGCGACATCATCGAACAATTCGAGAAGAACGGCTTCCACATTCTCGCCATGAAGATGCTCGAAATCTCGAAGTATCAGGCGGAGCAATTTTACGCCGTGCATGCGAGCCGGCCGTTCTATAACTCGCTCACCGATTTCATGTCGAGCGGACCGATCGTCACTTTGGCTCTGGAAAAAGAAAATGCCATCGCCGATCTTCGCAAGCTGATGGGCGCTACCAATCCGGCGAACGCCGAAGAAGGCACCATCCGCAAGAAATGGGCTTCGAGCATCGAGCACAATGCCATTCACGGCTCTGATGCCGAAGATAGCGCGCGCTTCGAATTAAGTTTCTTTTTCGCCGGATATGAGCTGGCAAAGTAGCGCCGTCGTCTCGGTGGCCGGGATTGATCGTGGGAAAGATGCGGGCGAGGTGCCCGCCCCACACACGCTAGGCCAGCGCTTCGTACAAGTGGCCTTCCACGCGATCCGCGACCTTGGGCAGATCCTTGCGGGCGTATTGCAGAAAGTGCGGGGCAGCGCGGTGGGCTTCGAGCGCGGCATCGTCCTTGTACTGCTCGTAGATGAAGAAGCGCCGCGGTTCAGTCTTGTGCCGGTGCACCTGATACATCAGGCAGCCGGGCTCCTTGCGGGATTCTTCTGTCAGCTTCGCAAAAATCGGGGCGACGTCGGCATCGTGCCCTGCTTTCGCCATCCACGTCACTGCCAAAACCACCATCTGCGCTCCTTACCCCGACTGGACCTCGACTGTTTGTGGTTACGTAGTCTCGCTGCCTGACTAGTGGGAAGTCAAGACTAGACTTTTCGGGACTGGGCTGCCTTCATCGCCGCAGCAAATTCGTCGGTAAAGATGATTTGATCCCGGTCTGGCCCAGTCGAGATCATGCCGATCTTCGTCCCGGTTTCTTTCTCCACGAACGCCAGGTATTCACGCGCCGCCTTGGGCAACTGCTCGAACTTTGTGACGCCCTGCGTGGAAGTGCGCCAGCCCGGCATCTTGTTGTAAATGCACTCCAGCTTGTCGTAACCACTGGCCTGGGCCGGGATTTCCATGGTCTTCTTTCCATCAACCGCATAGCTCACGCATACCGGAATCTCCGCCAGCTCGTCGAGCACGTCCAGCTTAGTCACCACCAGCCACGTGATGCCGTTAATCATGCCAGCGTAGCGCAGCAGCGGCAAATCAAGCCAACCGGTGCGCCGTGGGCGTCCAGTAACCGCGCCGAATTCGTTGCCTCGTTTGCGAAGCTGGTCGCCTAAATCACCTTTGTCTTCAGTAGGGAACGGACCTTCACCCACCCGCGTGCAATATGCCTTCGTAAGTCCAATCACGGAGTCGATTGCGTTCGGCGCGACTCCTGTGCCCGTCGCGGCGCCTCCCGAAGTCGCGCTCGAAGAAGTCACGAAGGGATAGGTGCCGTGGTCGATGTCGAGCATCGTGCCCTGTGCGCCTTCGAAAAGAATTGCCTCACCGTCCGCCAGAGCCTGGTTCAGCAGCACAGCTGTATCACAAACAAAGGGCGCGACCTTTTCTGCGGCTGCGGCGTATTCCGTGTACATTTTGTCGGCATCGAGCGGTTCGGAATTGAATAGAGCGTGCGCAATCATGTTTTTCTCGCGCACCGCATTTTCAATGTGCTTTTTCAGGAGTTGCAGGTCGAGCAAATCCGCTACCCGCAGCCCGCGGCGGCCCATCTTGTCTTCGTAAGCCGGACCGATTCCCCGCGAGGTCGTGCCGATCTTCACTCGTCCGGGAGCGTTCTCCGCGGCCAGTTCAATCATGCGATGGTAGGGCAGAATCACCTGCGCGCGGTTCGAGACGAATAGATTTCCGTCGACAGTCACGCCCGCCTCGCGCAGCGCCCCCACTTCCTTCAAAAAAGCCATGGGATCAAGCACTACGCCGTTGCCGATCACGCTGCGGCAGGCGGTTCGCAACACCCCGCAGGGAACCAGTTGCAGAACAAATTTCTTGCCATTGATGATGACCGTGTGCCCAGCGTTGTGGCCGCCGGCATAACGGGCTACGACCGAAAAGCTCTCCGACAGAACGTCGACAATCTTTCCCTTGCCTTCGTCGCCCCACTGGGCTCCGACAATTACCGCAGTCTTGCCTCGTTTCAATGCCCACTCCGTGACAGGGATTTCGCGGACGCACGACCGCGTCGCGCACATGTACGAACACCCGGGGGTCGCACACTCTTGCCCGCGGCAACAATTCAAAGGCTTACTGGGATGGAAGCGGAGAAGACGTGTACGAACTATCTTATCGCGCCCGCGTGACGGATGGCAACGCAAGCGGCCGCCGGAAACCTCGATTCTCCGGTAAGATAGCCATCAGCGAATCATCTCGCTGAAAAAGTCTATCGTGAAAAAGGTGTTTCATTTCGATTCTCCGCGTGCGAGGTATAGTTGCGACGCGGCCGTCCTATGGTGCTTCGATAGCCGCTTTGACCTTGGCTTCCGCAAGTTTCTCAAACGCATCGGAGTTGTGAATGCCGATCCCATCAAGGTTGCCGGTGGTGCAAAATCCCTGGCTTCGCCGGATCCGGAGACAGATCGTGAATTTGTTCTGGAGCAGATTCGAAAATCCATTCGCTTGCACGACACTAAGCGGGTGATCCTGATGGTCCACTCCGATTGCGGTGCCTACGGCGGCCTTGCCGAAGGTTTCGGCGGCGACGCTCAAGCTGAAGCCTCGCATCACCAGCGCGAACTGGCTCTGGCCGCCGCGAATCTGATGAAGGCCATCCCCGGAATCGAGATACAAGCTTACTTCGTCGACTTTGAGGGCATTTGGGATGCCGAACTCATAAACTCACAACCGCTGAAAGCTCAGCCAGCAACATCGTAAGTTGTCGAAATTGAATTCCTGATCTCATGCCCAAGTTCGAAAAGCACATCTTCATTTGCGGCAACCAGCGTCCTCCCGGAAACCCGCGGGGATGTTGCGATCCCGGCGGTCAGGCAAAGCTGCAGAAACTATTCAAGCAGAAACTCGCGGAGCGCGGCCTCAAAAGCAAAGTGCGGGCCAACCAGTCAGGCTGTCTCGATCAGTGCGAACACGGTCCGAACCTCGTTGTCTATCCCGACGCCGTCTGGTACGGATACGTCACCGAAGCTGATGTCGATGAAATTATCGAATCGCACATCATCCGCGGGCAGCCCGTCAAGCGCCTGATGCTTGCCGACGGCTGCCTCAACACAGCCACCTGCGGACACCGAAAGAGCAGTGGCGAGTGACAGGCGGCCAGTGGTCAGCAAAATCAAGAGCGGGGTTCCCGTGCTGCATGCGGCAGAACTGGCCACTGATCACCGATCACTGGCAACTGTTTTCTGGTAGGCGCGGCAGGAATCGAACCTGCAACCACCGGATTAGAAATCCGGTGCTCTATCCATTTGAGCTACGCGCCCATTAGCAAAATTTATCATAAGCTCAGGGTGGAGTATCATGCGGTGTCGCATTGACCTCCGCCGCTCCATCCCGGCTGGCCTACATCGATTGGATGCGGGGCTTGGCCTGCGTCCTGATGTTCCAGACTCACTGTTACGACTCATGGCTCAGCCCCGGTGCGCGCCAGAGCAGATTCTTCATGTACTCGCAACTGGGCGGGACCTTCCCTGCTCCTCTGTTCTTGTTTCTGGCAGGCATTTCGTTTGCGCTGGTGACCGAGAAGCTGTGGAAGAAGAATCTGCCGGCGGCGCAAATCGCCCGCACCACCATCCGCCGCGGCGCGGAGATCTTTGCGTTTGGCCTGCTTTTTCGCCTGCAAGAATATGTGATCGCCTGGGGCTGGGCGCCGCTCAGAGACTTGCTGCGCGTCGACATACTGAACACCATCGGGCTCTCCATGATGCTCATGGGCGTCGTTTGCTGGCTGGTGTTGTCGATTTCCCGCGGAGCGCGGGTCCGGCTCCGGCTTGTGACCGCCTCGGCCGGAACCGCGGCTTTGATTTCTCTGCTCACGCCGCCGCTGTGGACCTCATGGCGTCCAGACTGGCTGCCCTGGCCGCTGGAGTCTTACATAAACGGCGTTCACAATCTCGGCACACCACAAGCCTGGATCTTCCCAATTTTTCCCTGGACTGCGTTCGCTTTCGCCGGGCTCGCGACGGGATTTATCCTGCAAAGCGATTGGGCGCGCGTGCACGAAACCGTGATCTTCTTGTCGGCTGGCGCTGCGGGCCTGATGTTCGTGGCGGCTGCACGCTGGCTTGACGCTCAGCCGCGTCAGCTTTACGCGATCTACGACTATTGGCACACCAGCCCGAACTTCTTTTTGATTCGTTTGGGAATGCTGCTCGCCATTCTGGCAGCGAGCTACGCCTGGTGCCGCTGGGGCGCAGGCAGCTGGGGCTTCAGCCCTCTCATCCAACTGGGCCAAGCTTCCCTGCTGGTCTACTGGGTGCACCTGGAATTTGTGTACGGACGTCTCTCCATCCTGCCTAAACACAGCCAGAGCATTCGCACTGCGTCTTTGGGACTGCTGACGATTTTCCTCGCAATGCTTTTGCTTGCGCTCCTAAGGACGAGGGTGAAGGGCGGTGGCGGTGAAATGCTGGCGTCGCTTCGGAATCCAGCCCCTTCGAACTGAAATCCCTTACATTAGTCATCCCGAGCGAAGCGAGGGATCTTGGTTCTTGCCTGCGCTATAGCGATCGCGCGCTGGACGCAAACACCAGGACCCCTCGCTGCGCTCGGGATGACAAATCATTAAGAAATGCATCAACGAAGCGCAGTCCTAGCGAAACTGCTTGGCGAACTCCACGACTTCACGCTCTGCCCAGCGGCCATCGTAGGCCGAGTCACCGTCACATGCGCCGACAAACGCGCAATGGCCGCCGTCATCAGTCTCGACGTAAGTAACGTTGTGGTTAGAAAGAAGCGCCTGCCGCGTTTCCGCCAAAATGCGCACGAAAGGATCGTTGGTCGCGTGGATAACCAGCGCGGGCCGCGCGATGCGACTGACCACGTTGGCAGCGGCGGCCCGGGCGTAATAATCGTCAGCGCCGGTGAAGCCGCAATAGTGCGCCGTCACGCGATCGTCAAACTCGCGCAGAGTTTTTACTCCGCGCAGACGCGAAGCATCGAAGTCGCCGGGAAACAAACGCACCTTGCGCCGAAATCGCCTAAATAACTGCAGCAAGAAGTAATATTCGTAAATCCGGTTGGCAGGTTCATGCAGCGCGTCAGCCCCGGCCGCCAGGTTCACCGCCGGACAGACCGCCGCCACCCCGCGAAATTCTGCTGGACCGTCGCTTCCCCACTCGCCTGCCAGCTTCAGAACCAGATTGCCGCCCATGGAGAAACCAATCAGCACGAAGCCAGGAATTCGATCGTTCTCAACCAGGTTTCGCGCCACCGCCGCCACATCGGCGGAACGGCTGGAGTTGTAAAGCGTAGGCGCGCAGTGGTCCATGCCGCCGCAGTTGCGCTGGTTCATGCGCACCACGTTCATGCCCGCGGCCAAGCCGTTTCGCGCGATTCCGAGCATGTATTGCGACTCGCTCGATCCCTCCAGTCCATGCACCACGATTAGCGTGAGCGCTCTGCGGTCTTTCTGCCAGTGACAGTGGCACAGCACTGGGACGCCGGGTTCTACCTCGATGAGGCGTTGTTCCGCGGAGGGCAGATCGATTCGGCGAGGAAGAAAAAAGGCAGCGAGGGTTTGGACATGCCCGCCTCGCAACCTGGAATGCGGCCGGAAAACCGAGGGAACAAACCCAGACGGCCTTTCCGTCACGCCGCCCTCGAACTCAGCTGTTGATGAAAGTCCCAGGCGTCAGCGCTCCTGTTTTCGAAGTAAGTTTGCGAAGTTCCCACAAATTGATTCTAATAGGAGCAGTCATCACGGGAGCGATCCTTATGCCGATTTTTGAATACATTTGCCAGGAATGCGAGCACGAGTTTGAAACCCTGGTCTTCGGCCGCGACAAAGCCAAGTGCCCCAAGTGCCAAAGCCCCAAGCTTAGCCCGCAGCTTAGTGTCTTCGCCATCTCCGCGAAAAGTTCTGCTGGTTCGGCAGGTCCCACGGGCGCGTGCGGCTCCTGCGGCGATCCGCGCGGTGCGGGCGCATGCTCGCTCGGCGACCTCGACTAGGCCTCGCCATTCACCCACCCATGAGAACAAACTTTCGGCACCTTCTGCAGGTGACCGCGGTTACCTTTGTTTCCCAAGCCATCCCGCCTAGCATGCCCGTGACCTCCCTTTGAAAAAAGGAGCATTGCATGGATCGACGCCAGCAATCGCGTGTCTTCGTTGATCTCCCAGTCCAGATCTACGGCATGGACACTTATTCGAGGCCCTTCACTCAGGCGGCCAGTGTGCGCTCCATTAGCGGACGCGGCGCCACCCTGCAGTGCGTGGACGCTCAACTCAAGCCCGGGGATGTGGTCGACCTTCTTTACCAGGGATCGAACGCACAATTCCGTATCGTGTGGTGTGGCAAGCCCGGAACCGAAATGGCCGGGGAAGTCGGACTCGAAAGTCTCTCAACCGGAGTGACCCTTTGGGACGTTGATCCGCTGCGCTGCGCGGCCTCGGTGGGCAAAGGGTAGGGAGGGGCGGGGGAAGGCTGAAACCCGCGCTGGGAAGGCCATTTGCAGTATGCGGCCGCGGCACTGTGAAGGCAAGCAGAAAGAAGAAAGCGACACCCACTCTTAGCCCGCGCTGCAGAAGCTTTCACTTAAACTGCTGCTGATTTGTGGAAAAGTTGCAAGTTCTGTCCTACTAGCTCGCTGGCAGTGCTTTCGTCATGCCGCGCCCGTAGCTGTGATCGTCTGCGGCCTTCCTGCCGAAACTGCCTCAGGCAGCAATCCCAGGCTGTAAACTCACCAGAGATGCGAGTGAAGATTCTCGGTTCCGCGGCCGGAGGTGCGTTTCCGCAATGGAATTGCGCCTGCACGAATTGTCGCGCTGCGCGTGCCGGCACATTCCACGGAAAGCCGCGCAGCCAGACTCAGATTGCGATCACGCAGGACCGATGCTCGTGGTTTCTTCTCGGTGCATCTCCTGACCTGCGCGCGCAAATCGAATCCACGCCGGAGCTGCAGCCAGGCGAGGGCCTGCGTCAGTCTCCGATTGCGGGCGTTGTGCTGGCCAGCGCGGATCTCGACCACGTCCTCGGGCTGCTTCTGCTGCGCGAACTTCAACCCCTGCGCGTTTACGCCACGGCCTCGGTGCGCCGCATTCTGCTGGAAGACAACTCCATGTTCGGCATGCTGCATCGAATTGCAGATCAAGCCAAGTGGACTGATTTTGAATGTGGAAAAGAATTTTCTTTGTGCGATGCTAAAGGTGAGGATTCCCATCTCCGCTGCCGGGCGTGGGCGTTGGGCAATCATTATCCAGCGTATGTGACCGCACAACGGCGATCGCAACTTTCCGAAGGCGAGGCTTCCCTGGGATTGTTCATCACTTCGAATTCCGGATCACGCTTTGCCTATATGCCAGCGGTCCCTCAAGTAGACGACGCGCTGCTGCAGCAATTTGAAACCTGCGACGTCCTGCTCTTCGATGGGACGTTCTGGAGCGACGATGAACTAATTCGGGTGCAGGGCAGGGCACAGAGCGCGCGCCAGATGGGCCATATCCCGGTCGAGAGCGTCCTGGCAAAGTTGGCTGCAGTGCGCCGCCCGCGTAAAATATTTCTGCACATCAACAACACCAATCCCATGCTGGACGAGGCGAGTCCCGAGCATCGCAAAGTTCGGGACGCGGGCTGGGAAATTGCGGAGGATGGATGGCAGTTCGATCTGTAGAAAGCGAAACCGCGTCACCAGCCGCGCCCCTGCTTTCGAGTGAGGAATTGCGCGCGCGATTCCAGGCCACAGGCGAGGAGCGCTACCATCACAAGCATCCTTTCCATCTGTTGATGCACGAAGGCAAGCTCAGCCGCGGACAGCTGCAGGCATGGGCGCTGAACCGCTACTATTATCAAAGCATCATTCCGATCAAGGACTCGATCATCCTCTCGCGCGGTCCCGACCCGGTCTTTCGCCGCGCCTGGCGCAAGCGCGTGGTCGACCACGACGGCGATGCCACCAGCGAAGGCGGCATCAAGCGCTGGATAAAGTTGGCGGAAGCCACGGGTCTCGATCCCAATCAAGTGCGTGCCGGCAACGGAATTCTTCCCGCTACCCGCTTCGCCGTTAACGAGTACCTGAACATCGTGCGCAGCCGCTCTCTGCTGGAGGCCGTGGCTTCCTCGCTGACAGAGTTGTTCTCGACCAAGCTGATCACCTTGCGCGTGGAGAAATTGCGCGAGCACTATCCCTGGCTCGCGGGAGGTCTGGATTATTTCGAAGCCAGGCTTTATCAGGCTCCGGAGGATTCGCAGTTCGCAGTGAACTATGTATATGACAACGCGAACACGCGAGCCGAGCAGGAGTTGGCAATCCAGGCCCTGCGCGATAAGTGCGACATTCTATGGGCGCAGCTCGACGCACTCTACTTCGCCTACGTGCAGCCGGGATGGCCGCCCCCTGGAGCCTTCCGCATCGAGGGCAGCTAGCATGCCGCCCCCCGAAGATTCGAGCCAGCCACGTCTGGCGGCGGGCTGCCGCTGGGGGATGGAAAAAGAAAAAGAAAGTAAGCCCGGCAGCAAAACAGAGCGCGTGATCCTGTATCCGGAAGGCGCGCTTCGCCTGCGCGACACGGGCCTGCTGATACTCGAGAGCTGCGACGGTCAGCGCACTTTCGGGGAGATCATCGCAGAACTCCAGGCCAAATTCGGCGACGCGGATCCTGGGAAGATTCGCAGCGATATCGGCCAGTTTCTTGAACAACTGCGGCAGAAGCGGATCGTCGACTACTAATCGTTCACAATTAACTGCAGCCTCATTCACCTGCGCCGATGATGATCCCCAATCCGCTAGCCCTCATCGCCGAGATCACCCACCGCTGCCCGCTGCATTGTGTCTATTGCTCAAATCCGATTGAGATGGCAGCGGCGAGTTCGGAGATGTCCACAACAGAGTGGATCGACATCTTCCAGCAGGCGGGCAAACTTGGAATGCTGCACGCTCACTTCACCGGAGGCGAACCGCTGGCTCGTCCGGATTTGACCAAGCTGATCGCGGGGGCGCGCGCCGCGGGCCTTTACACCAATCTCATCACCTCCGGCATCGGGCTCGCTGGAGCACGGCTGCAAGCGCTGGTCGAGGCGGGACTCGATCACATCCAGATTAGTTTTCAGGATTCGCGTGAGGAAGCAGCCAACTGGATTGCCGGCGCCAAGGCGCACGCGCATAAAGTCGAATTGTCGCACCTCATCCGCCGGCACAAGATCGCGTTCACCGTAAACCTTGTCGTTCACCGGCAGAACATCGATCACCTCGAGGAGATGATCGCTTTCATCGAGGAACTCGCTCCCGATCGCATGGAGATCGCCCACACTCAGTATTACGGCTGGGCGCTGCGAAACCGCGCCGCGCTCTTGCCGACGCGGGCGCAGCTTGAAAGAGCCGTGCAAGCAGTAGCCGCTGCCGAAAAACGCCTCGCCGGACGCATTCGCATCGATTCAGTGGTCCCCGACTACTACGCGCGCTTTCCCAAGGTCTGCATGGGAGGGTGGGGGCGTAGATTGATGCTCATCAATCCTGCGGGCAAGGCGCTTCCCTGCCACGCTGCGGAAGTCATTCCCGGCCTCGAATTCGAAAACGTCCGCCGGCAGACTCTGGAGTTCATCTGGAAGGAGTCTTCCTCGTTCCAGCGCTTTCGCGGGGAAGAATGGATGCCGGAACCGTGCCGCAGTTGCGACCAGCGCGCCGAAGATTTTGGCGGATGCCGCTGCCAGGCCTTGTTACTCACCGGCAACGCCGCAGCCACGGATCCTGCGTGCTCGCTGGCGCCCGCGCACCACATCATCGAAGCCGCATTGCGAGAAGAAGCCAATTCCGGCGCGGCGATTTCGCAGCCCATCTCGGCACCGTCATTCGTGCAGTTGCAACAGCGCGCCGGAAATCTCTGGAGCTACCGCACCAATCCTGAATAATCGCCTACCAGCGGAGCCCGATCGTAATCGGACGAAAATCGGTGGTGATGCCGTTGTGCGATCCGTGCATGAGGCGGTATTCCAGATAGACTTCAACGCCGCTGGGCATCTTGCGCGTTACTCCCCCGCCGGCATCGAATCCGAATTCGTTCAAGCTGGAATTGACAAAGCTGCCACTGACAGCGAGGCCGAAATTGTAATCCTGGCACGCACCCCACCAGTTCCAGAACGCATTGCATCCCGAACCTGGAACCGTGGTGCTGCCGCTCAAATTCCCTGCCCGATGGTAGAAGGCCGGCCCCAGGAAGACATATCCGCCCCAGACCTCGCTGACGGGGACATTGATAATGGGTTCGACCGTCACCGCGTAAGCGTAGTTTCTGGAGCCCGTGGCCTGGGCCAGTTGCACTGTGGAGTCGCGCAGCGGCAGGTCCGCAAAAATAAGGTCCGCGCGCAGGCCTAAATACTTGTTCCCATTCCGAGCCACCCCCGCCGCGCCCACAAGACCCCCGCCCCTCACCCATGTTTTGGTCGCACCGCTGTCAACGTTGGCTCCCGCGCCGACATTGAATACCCAGCTCTTGTAGTCGTGAGGCCGAGCCTTCCGGTGCGCCGTAGTGGGCCCCTCCTCAGAGGGTTCCTGGGCGCTGGCGGGTTGCTGCGCGGTCTGGCTTGGAGTGGAAGGTGGTTGCTCCGCAGGCGCCGGAGCCGTGGGCGTTTGTCCGGCGGGTGCTGTCTGCGCGAACCCTTGCGCTCCCAGCAGAATTGTCAAAACCAGCAGCGCACTCGCGGTCGCGGTAACACTCGCGAACTTTCCCATCATCCATTCTCCTCCCATAACCGGGCGTAGTGGCGGACCGTAGCGCTCGGCATGAAGAGGCAAGAGGCGCCGTCAGTAAAGGTTCCGCTTGTGATTCCTCGCAAGCAGACGTTCGCCTGCCAGCAGCGGGATCGCATCATCTTACCAACTTTGATGCTGATTCTGCCTGGCAAGCCGCCCCGCGTACTGGTCAGGTTCTCGCTAGCCGGTCATCCGGGAGCTTAATTGTTTCCGGGCCGACCTGTCGTTGCTAGTTTCTGCCCGCAATCGGCTAGGCTGCCATCTTCGTCCGGTTCTTGCTCGAGAGGCAAACAGGGGCACACGCAACCGGCCGATTGAGTACGATATGTAAGGTTCACCCTGATGGACGACCCAACACCCGCAATCCGTCGTTTGCGGGGACTCAGTCCTATGAGGAACGCTGCTTATGCTCTCGCTCCGTGTCTCTCGACTTATCTCGCTCTTCGCGCTACTCTGCACGTCGGTCTTCGCCCAAACAAAGCCGCACTTCAACTCGCCCCTGCCGACTGGAGTACGCCTCGATCCCGCCGGCGAAGCGGTCGACCTCGGCAGCTTGCCGATTAGTCTCGTACTGTCGCCAGAGGCGGACAAGGCCGTGGTCGTGCTCAGCGGCTGGCGTGAGCAGGGCGTTCAGGTCGTCGATCTGAAGACGCGCAAACTCACTCAGACGCTGCTTCAGGATGCTGCGTTCTACGGCGCCGCCTTCTCGCCTGACGGACATCGCCTCTGCGTCTCCGGCGGCAACACCGACATGCTCTTCGTCTACGCATGGAAGGACGGAGCCGCTACCCTCGAGAACAAGTTCGAACTGGCGAAAGCAAAAACGGCAGACGGCACGGGCACAAGCTATCCGGCCGGACTGGCATTCTCGCCCAATGGAAAGTTCGTTTATGTTGCTGAAAACGTCGGCGATCGGCTCGCGGTGGTGAATGCCGCAACCGGCGAGATCGCGCAGCGGTTCTCTACCGATCATTATCCCTATGGCGTAGCACTCACGGCGAACGGTCAACTGTTCGTCTCGGCGTGGGGCGCCAGCACGGTGTCTCAGTTCCGCGTTCTGGCGGACGGAAGCCTCGCCTATCTCGGCCGGATCGAGGTCGGCCGGCATCCTTCGGCGCTGGCAGTGCAAGGGACCAGGCTGTACGTCACGCTCGCGGGTAGCGACCGCGTGGCTGTCGTCGACACGAAGCTGCGCAAGGTTGCGCGCTACCTACACGATGCCGCGCCCGGTGCGCCGCCCGAGGGCAGCACGCCCAACGCCGTCGCACTTACCTCCGATGGCAAGCGTCTGCTTGTTGCGGAAGCCGACAACAATGCCATCGCCGTCTTCGATTTGGCCACCGGCACCTTGCTCGGTCGCATTCCCACCGACTGGTATCCCACCGCAGTCGCCGAACACAATGGACAACTGCTCGTCGTCTCCGGCAAAGGCCACGGCACCCACGCCAACCCCGACGGCCCGGTCCCACTCACCAACTGGCCAAATGGGAACCCAACCGCGTATACGCTCGGACAGTTGAACGGCAGCCTGCGAGTGCTGCCGTCCGCGATAACAGAAAAGCAACTTGCTGCATTCACCGAACGCGTCGCCGTCGCCAACAACTGGCAGCAACGGCTCGCAACGCGGCGCTATCCCCCGTTTCGCCACGTCGTCTACATCATCAAAGAGAATCGCACCTACGATCAAGTCCTTGGAGACATAAAGGAAGGCGATGGCGACGCGAGCCTCGTCTATTTCCCCGACATCACCATCACCCCGAACCACCACGCGCTGGCGCGGCGCTTCGGCCTGTTCGATCGCTTCTTCGTGAATGCCGAGGTCAGTTCGCAAGGTCACATCTGGTCCACTGCAGCCTACGTCACGAACTACGGTGAGAAGACTGTGCCCTCCGGTTACGCCGGCAAGCGGGCCGACGTCGACGGCGAAGAGAGTGATGAGCCGGAACGCGGCTTCCTGTGGACGCTCGCCACCCGGGACGGCATCACCTTCCGCGACTACGGCGAAATGGTCAAGGGGAATCCCGGCTGGCCGGTGACGCAACACGACTTGGGCGGCGACGTGAATCCTGACTACATACCTTTCGATCTGGTGACCCAGGACCAGAAGCGCGCTGATGTGTGGATCGCCGAACTTGAGCGTTTCGTACGCGACGGCAACATGCCGCAGCTTGAAGTCATGTGGCTGCCGATGGACCACCTGGCCGCCGGCCGTCCCGGCAAATGCACGCCGCGCGCCTGCATGGCCGACAACGATCTTGCGCTGGGACGGATCGTGCAGGCACTCTCGCACAGCCCGTATTGGAAGGACACGGTGATCTTTGTCCTCGAGGACGACTCACAGGCGGGCCCCGATCACACTGATTCGCACCGCGCGCCGTTCTATACCATCTCCGCCTATAACCGCCCGGGCACCGTACATCGCTTCATCAACACGACGGATGTAGTGGCGGCGATCGAGGACATCCTCGGCATGGGGCGGCTCTCTAAGTTCGATTACTTCAGCCGCTCCCTGGCAGACATCTTCGCACCAACCGCTGATCTCACGCCTTATGACCCGATCGTCCCCACCCAAGACTTGAATGAAAAGAATCCGCAGAATACTGCGGCCGCACGCATGTCGGAAGGGCTGGATCTCAGCGCACCCGATCGCGTGGACGATCGGCTCTACAACCGCATTCTTTGGCTGATGTTGAAGGGTGATGTTCCACAACCTATGGCACAGAGCCACGCAGCCTTGCATGCGCTGCAATCGAGCAAATAGTAAAAGATGATGAGCCCCTCACGTTTCATCGGAAAGTGTATTTCAGTCGACAGCCTGGAAAGGGAAGATGGATTATTCGCTTTCCTTGGCGGAACCGCAGGTCCACGTATGATAGAAATTAAGTTCTACTCGCGAGCGAACGTTGCGCAAGACTCCATCAGATCAGGCATCTGACGCCAATCCCACCCCCGCTGCACGGGATCGCACCCCCGCGCGCCGCGTTGCCCTGGTGGGTTTCGGAACCGTGGGCCGCGCTGTGGCCAGAATTCTCGGCGAGCGCAATAATGCTGACGGCTTGCTCCGTCTCACCCACATCTGCAATCGCAACATCGAACGCAAGAAGCAGCCATGGGTTGCCGAGCGATGGATTCCGAGTGACGTGATCTGGACTGAAGACTTCCACAGCGTTCTCCACTCCGACGCCGACATCATCATTGAGCTGATCGGGGGCCTGACGCCTGCGGAAGAGTTAGTGCGAGGCGCGTTGAAAGCAGGCAAGTCGGTGGTCACCGCCAACAAGCAACTGATTGCGCGCCACGGCCCGGACTTACTGCAACTGGCCAGCGCGAACGGGTGCCAGCTTGAGTTCGGAGCCTCCGTCGCCGGCGGCGTTCCCGTTCTCCCCGCGCTGCGCACCGGGCTTTGCGGAGATCGGCTGCACGGCATTGCGGGCATTCTCAACGGTACCTGCAACTACATTCTCAGCCGCATTGAGACCGATCGCATTCCCTTCAGCGAGGCGCTCGAAGAGGCCCAGGCCCGCGGTTACGCCGAATCCGATGCCAGCGAAGATCTTGACGGCGGCGATGCCCGCGCCAAGCTTTCCATCCTCGCGCTGGCAGGGTTGCACGTCCGCGTTTCCCCCGAAGACATTCGCGCCCGCACCATCCGTCCCATCGAAGCCATCGATTTCGATTACGCTGCCGAACTCGGCTGCACCATTCGGCAGATTTCGCGGGCCGATTTGAAAGAGACGACGTTATTCGCAGACGTCGGACCCAGCCTGGTTCCCACGTCGTCTCCCTTCGGACGCGTGCAGAAAAATCTGAACCTGGTCTTGACTTCAGGAAAATACGGCGGCGATATGGCTTTCCTCGGCGCTGGCGCCGGAGGAGATCCCACAGCCGTTGCCGTCGTTTCAGACCTGATGTTTGTGGCGCAAAGTCCTGCAGGTGGAAGTTCCTCGGCTGCAAATTCCTCGGCTGGAGGTCCCTCGCTTGGATCGCGCCCGCATCGCCCTCTGCAACTGGCCTCGCCAAAGGTCACTTGCGACTTCGAGACGCCCTGGTACCTGCGCTTTCTGGTAAAGGACCAGCCCGGCATCATCGCGGGTCTGGCCGCGATCCTTTCGTCTCATCAGCTCAACATCGATGCCGTGCTGCAGAATCCCGGCTTCGACAAAAGCTCACTGCCCTTCGTCATCACGCTTGAGCCCTGCCGCGACGCGCAACTGCAACCCGCGTTGCAGGAAATGTCCGCGCTGCCCTTCGCGCTCCGCCCGTGTCTCTGCCTGCCGATTCTGCGCTAGGCGGTGCAAGTTCCTCTGTCTCTATACGAGCCTCACTACGATCTGTCATCCCGAAGCGAAGCGAGGGATCCTGGTGTCTGCCCGGTGCAGCAATGATGATGGCGCGAGCAAGACCAGAGTTCCTCGCTCTGCTCGGGAAGACAAGCGTGTCAGCGCTAGCTGGCTTTGCTCCAGAAGGGATTCTTCAGCCCGGCAGGCGCAAGAGCGCTGTCGGTCGTCGCTTCCGCGCCCGAGTCGTCCGAGATTTTTTCATCCAGCAGGCGCGACGAAGATTCATGGGTATCTTCCTGGCAATAGGAAGGCGTAGCAGGGAAGGGATATTCTGATTTCACACCGAACCTCCGCTTTCTCTATGATCTAGCTCCATTGAAACACCCGGAAGACCATTTGAAGACCGCAAAATCCCGATAACCCGCATCGAAAAATCAGCATCTGGAGAATTCGCGGCCGTGGCATTATGCCGAACCCTTGATAGAACTGCTACGATGTCAGATCACGCCGTTAAGAATTCAGAAACTCTCCTGCTGAGGAAAACCTTTCATGAACTATCGCAAGTTGGGCCGGACTGGTTTTAACGTCAGTGATATCGCTTATGGGCTTTGGGGCATGAGCGGATGGAGCGGCTCCGACGACCGGCAGTCCCTCGATTCCCTGCAGCTCGCCGTCGATTCTGGCTGCAACTTCTTCGATACCGCGTGGGCCTACGGTGAGGGCAAAAGCGACGGCCTGCTCGGCGAAATCATGGCGCGCAACTCCGGCAAGCGCCTGTACGCCGCGTCGAAGATTCCTCCCGCCAACGACAAGTGGCCCGCCCTCCCAACCTATAAATATCTAGATGTCTTTTCTCCCGATCATGTCCTCAAGTACGCCGACCTGATCCGCAAGAAACTCCGCGTCGATTCGATTGACGTTTTGCAGTTCCACGTCTGGGATGACAGTTGGACCGACGCGCCCGAATTTCTCGCCACGGTGGAGAAGTTGAAAGACGGAGGCTGGATTCGCTACTTCGGCCTCAGCCTGAACCGCTGGGAGCCGGAGAATGGTATTAAAGCCCTACACACCGGGGTTGTCGACGTGGTGCAGGTGATCTACAACATCTTCGATCAGGCTCCTGAAGACAAGCTGCTTCCCATCTGCCAGGAACTCAACGTGGGTGTGATCGCGCGCGTGCCCCTCGACGAAGGCAGCCTCGGAGGCAAGATGACACTCGAAACTCGCTTCCCGAAAGACGATTGGCGCTCCCTTTACTTTGGACCGGAAAATCTGGCGAACACGATTCAACGCGTCGACAAGCTCAAGAAAATCGTACCCGCCGGCATGACGCTTCCGGAAATGTCGCTGCGCTTCATCCTGTCTCATCCGGCGGTCAGCACCACGATCGTCGGCATGCGCAGCCCCGAGCACGTGCGCCAGAACGTCGCCGCCAGTGATGCCGGCCCTCTCGACTCCGGCTTGCTCGCCGAATTGAAGAAACACCGCTGGGACCGCAAGCCGCAACGCTGGTCGGACTGAGTTAGCTAGATCATTCCTTCCAGTCGCACATAGCTCGCTTCCATTCCACGCTGCATACCAGTCGCAAGCATGCCCGCTCGCGTCTGCGCATCAGGCAGCGTCATTCGCATCGTCATCAAAGTCCCATTGCCATCCGCATCGAATCTGGTTTCAACGCGGTTGTCCGGGGTAGCGTCCGGCAGATGCATCCGTTCGATATGTACGAGCTTGCTGTAGAGCTGAAGTTCCAAATACTCGCCCGTAATATGGAATCCTTGGCCTTTGGCATTCGTCCACTCATAGCGGAACTTACCGCCAGGCTTGGCCTCATTGATGCACACGGGCATCGTCCACCCTTCCGGACCGAGCAACCATTTCTGGATTAGTTTCGGATCCGTATGAGCGCGGTACACCGCTTCTGGAGGCGCAGCGAAGTGCCGTGTCACAATCACATGAGTATCTCCTTCAGTCTTCAGCGTCATCTTGCTCATCGCTTTTCTCCTTTCTTGTGTTTTTCCATCCCGCCCAGAACTTCGTCGAGCCGGTCGTAGTTTTTCTCAAGGGCTTTGCGAAGCGCTCCCAGCCATTGGTCCATCGCTTCGACACCCGCTTTTGCGAGACGACGAGGGCGCTTCGTACCGTCGACCCGGCGAACGATCAGTCCCGCGGCTTCGAGCACCTTCAGGTGCTGCGAAATTGCTGGTTGCGTCATCTCGAAGGGCTCTGCCAATTCATTGACTGTGGCCTCTCCTTTGGCGAGGCGCGCAAGAATCGCCCGGCGCGTCGGGTCAGCCAGAGCTGAGAAAGCTCCATCCAGATCATGCATAAGTAATACATTATATAAGTATATAATTATAGTCAAGAGAAATCTTCATCGTGTCCGCGGAAGGTCATGGAAGGTGCCAGGAGCTTTACCCTACGGTCGCTGGTAGTAGATGGAACAGCGGTTTAATCTCGCTGCAAAACCATGAAAGCAAGTTCGCGTCAGGCTGGATTCACCCTAACTCTGTTCGTTGTCCTACTCAGCGCTAACCTCTATGCCCAGAACTCACACGGATCGCTGCGCGGCACCGTGCAGGATGCAACGGGCGCCCGCATCTCCTCCGCGAAAATAGTTGCGCAGTTAGCGGGTTCGTCGATTCAACGCGAGGCCGTCAGCGAAGACCGCGGCGAGTTCCGCCTGGATGACCTTCTCCCCGGCGACTACCGCGTCACCATCAGCGCCAAGGGCTTCGCGCCGGCGCAGGCCGAACTCTCCGTCGCCGTAGCCAACGTGCGCGATATCACGGTTACGATGAAACCCGCGTCGGCCTCGCAAACCGTCAACGTGCAGGGCAGCTCTTCCTCAATCACCACCGAAGCAATTGACACGTCGAGCGCGGTGCGCGGAGGCGTAGTGGGCAGCCAGGATCTGGAAACACTACCGCTCCCGGCGCGAAGCTTCGCCAACATTGCCTACCTTGTGCCCGGAACCGAGCCCGTCGAGCCTTCCGACCCCACCAAGGCTCGTATTACCGCAGTCTCGACCGGTGGCAGTTCCGGCTTGAACAACGAGCTGTCGGTGGATGGCGCCGAAAATTCCGACGACTGGATCGGCGGCTTCCTGCAAAACTTCTCACCCGACGGTGTTCAGGAATTCGCCGTGCGCACCTCGAACGAAGACGCCGACACGGGCTGGACCACGGCCGGATCGGTCGTAATTACCACGAAGAGCGGCAGCAACGAATGGCATGGGAGCGGGGCGTTCTTCGACCGCCAGGCCGCACTGAACGCGCGCTTCCCCATCGAGAATCCGGCGCCGAATCCGAAGCAGCCGTTCTCCCGCCAGAACTATGTTGGAACTGTCGGCGGTCCTGTGGCAAGAGACAAAGTCTGGTTCTTCACCTCATTTGAAAATGTGCATGAAGACGCAAGCATCGCCTACAGCCCGGCCAGCACGACGCAGTTCGACGCGCTGGCGGAATTGGCTTCCGAGGGATTGATCACCGGCACTCCTTCCATCCCGGTTCCTGCCACCGTTCCAATTCCCTTCCGCGACTACCTCAGTTCGCTGCGTTTTGATTGGGCACAAACGCCGAAATCGAATTGGTTCCTGCGCATATCCTCAGACAGCTACATCACGCACAACGCCCTGGTGCAGCAGGCCACGTTGCCTTCGACTGGCCTGCTTACGCACAACAATTACTGGAATGTGGCGCTCAGCAATAGCTATGCCTTCAATTCGACATGGCTGGGCAATCTGGTTCTCGACGCCAGCTTGTTGCTTCTGACGCAGACCCGGAATTCGGATCTCGGGTTCGCCATACAGTTTCCCTTCAGCGTAACGGCGCTCACGGTCTCCGGCTTCGAGACCTTCGGGGACAATCAATTCGCCACTCCCATCACTCTTTTTCCCGACCTGCGCAATCAGGACAAGTACCAGTTCCGCTACGATCTGAGCCACGTAATGGGGACGCACGCGTTCAAGTTCGGAGTCGACTTCATTCACGAACCGGTGCTGAGCGGCGCCTTCGCATCGACGGCGGAGCAGTTCATCACTTATCCCTCGAACCCCGATTGCTACATCAATCCGCCCGGCCCAGATTGCGGAGGCATCACGACCGCTTTGCCGTTCTATTACACGCCCCCAACCGCAATGTGCAATCCAGAGCCCGATCCCGCCACCCTCATTGGCTGCACTTTTACTCCTGCGGGCGACGGCAGCTTTTCGCAGAATGTTCAGCGTCTCGGGTTCTACGCCGAGGACTCCTGGCGCGTCTCGCACCAGCTCACGGTCAACTATGGCCTCCGTTATCAAACGACATGGGGACTATTCACAGGGTCGGGGCGAAGCGAAGCCGAGAATTCGGCTTATGTGACGCTACGGGCGCTGGATATCACCACTGTGCCCAGCGTACCGAGTGACTATCGCAAGCAAATTGCGCCTCGCCTCGGCATCGCCTACTCACCCGGCAGCAGCGGGAAGACGGTGATTCGCGCCGGGTTTGGCCTCTACTACGACGATCTCGCGCAGAATGGATGGGCGACCGCCTTTCAAGGCGTCAACAACTCGAACTTCACCACTGGAACGTGCGGCCTTATCGGAGGCCCAGGCACTTATGCCCTCGCCGGCACGGGTTGCCTTCAGGGTGGCGCAGGAGCCACCGGGAATCTGATCGGCTCGCGTTACAAAACGCCCTACGCCATTCATACCACCGGCGGCGTTCAGCACGCTTTCAACCAACATTGGCTGGCGAGCGCCGATTACGTCCACGAACAGGGCAATCACGGATACCGTGGCTTCCCGTACAGCGGGGGCACCAACTTGCTCACTCCGCTCATTCCCGCCACCGACCCGAACTATGCCAACGATCAGTTGGCTGTCGTGCCCAATGTGAATGTGTTCGAGTCCGACAATCGTTCCAGCTATAACGGTCTGATGTTGCATCTGCAAGGCAACATGCGCCGCTTCAATCTGGTCGCTAACTACACGCTCTCCAAGGCGCAGACCTGGGGATGCGTGCTCGGCGAACTCTTCGACTATGTCGATGGCGTCTGCGAGGTGCCAAGCGGATTTCCGAATGCCGGACAGCTTGATGCTTTTGGACCCGGCGACTACGGTCCCTCCGGCGAGGACGTTCGCCACCGCTTCGTGCTCGCGGGAATCGTCCACATCCCCGGCGGCTTTGAATTGAGCACCGTGAACCAGCTCGAGAGCGCGCGCCCCATCACCATCACCACCGCCGACAACAGCGGGCGGATTTCAATCTCTTTGAATAACGGCCCGGACGTATACACCAGCCTCGACGAATTCCGCGGCACGCCTTACATCCAGTCAGATTTGCGTGTCACGCGTCCCTTCAAAATCAACGAGCGCTGGCAGGTCGACCCGTTCATTGAGTTCTTCAACCTGTTCAACCGCAACAATCCCGGCGCGAACTTCGCAGTGAACATCGCCCAGATTCCGGGGGCCCAATTTGACGCAAATGGCGCCGTCAACGGAATTTGTAATCCGAACTGCGTGCCGCTCACGAGCCTGAAGCAGCTCGAAATACCCGAAGGCGCACTGGGAGATTTCTTCGGCCACGGTACAACAGTCGGCATCCCCTTCGCTGCGCAGATGGGAGTGCGAATCACCTTCTAGAAATCAGCCGCTTCCTCTGCCGCCAGATTGACACCGCAGAATGGCTCCCGTATCGTTTTTGAAACGAAAATCTGGAATCGGTAAATCTTTCTGCCCGTGTTTCGAGACGAGGGAGTCTGATGAGCAACGACACGAAGAGGGATACGTTTTCGCGGCGCGGATTTCTGGAAATCGGGACGACCGCCCTGGCCGCTGCCGGAATGTTGTCGGCCGCCGATGCCGCGGCCCAGGAGCAGAAACCTTACCCAACCAAGAACGATCGCAGCGCCAGCGCCCCTGGCCCCGGCAATCCGCCGCTCGATGCTCAGAACCCGGATTCCTTCCTGCCGCCGCTCACCGATGCGGGCGGCGTACAGACGTTCAAGTATCCTTTTGGGCTCTCTCATAAGCGGATGCAAGAAGGTGGATGGTCGCGCGAGGTGACGGTCCGCGAGCTTGCAGTTTCCAAGTCGATTGCCGGCGTGGACATGAGATTGACTGCCGGAGGCATACGAGAACTGCACTGGCACACGGCCGCCGAGTGGTCCATCATGCTCTATGGAAACGCGCGCATCACGGGGCTTGATGCGGACGGCAAGAGCTTCGTCAGCGATGTGACGGAAGGCGATCTCTGGTATTTTCCCACGGGAATTCCACATTCCATCCAAGGCTTGAATCCCGACGGCTGCGAGTTTCTGCTGGTGTTTGACGATGGCAACTTCTCGGAATACGAGACCGTGCTACTCACCGACTGGATGGCTCACACGCCCCACGAAGTTCTCTCGAAAAACTTTGGAGTGAGCGAGCAGGCTCTGGACAAAATGCCGAGGCGGGAGAAGTTCATCTTCCAGGCGCCGGTTCCTGGCCCACTGCCTGCAGACCTGAAAGCGACCGCCGGCTCGCTCGGATTGTCTCCCATCGATTTCTCTTATCGCACATCGCAGCAAGCAGTCACGAAGCGGACCAAGGGCGGCGAGGTGAAGATCGTAGATTCGAGCAAGTTCAAAATCTCCGCCACGATTGCCGCAGCCATCGTCACCGTCCATCCCGGAGGAATACGAGAACTGCATTGGCATCCCAATGCCGACGAATGGCAGTACTACATCAGCGGCGCAGGAAGAATGACCGTGTTCGCCACCGGAGGCCGTGCCCGCACCATGGACTTTCAAGCCGGAGACGTTGGCTATGTCCAGAAGACGCTACCCCACTATGTCGAAAATACAGGCGACACCGACCTGAAATTTCTGGAGATGTTCAAGAGCAGCGTCTATCAGGACCTCGCGCTCTCAGAGTGGCTCACGCACACGCCTCCGGAGCTCGTAATGGCGCACCTGGGCATCGACCGGGCTACTCTCGACGCCATGCCGAAGGACGAAGTTGTGGTGATGCCGAAGTAGAACCGAGGTAGAACCGAAGTAGAAGGAAGAACAGCGCGAAGTATTCTCTATCTCACCAGCCACTCGGTCGCCGCATGCACCCGCACCAGCAGTTGGCTATAAGTGAGGGCGAGTGTGAGGACCGCCGCCGCCGCCGCGCCACATAGCGGGTACGCCAGCGAAAATCCCCGAGCCGGACTCTGCCGCTCTTCCGTCCAGGCGATCAACCGCTCGACGCGCGCATTCACCGACTCCGCTGGGCTGTAGACCAGGGCCGTGGTCAGCTGCGCGAGCGGCTCCAGCGGAGCCACGCGCGACAACTTGATCACCGCCGCAGCCAGATCCAAAGCTTCGGACGCGCTTGAGACTGCGGCGTCGTCAGCCGCCATTTCCGTGGATTCCCGCCAGGCACGTTCCAGTTCCACCATGCCCGGAAAAGCCACCAGGCGCAGAATCAGCTTTCTCAGGTTATCCCGGCGTCGCACGTGCATGACCTCATGCCGGAGGGCAGTCTCTAACTCCCGCTCGGTCAGCACAAACTCCGTCACCTGCGACAACCACACACTCGGCCGCAGAATGCCGGCGGCGGTAAGCGTCGGCACTGCCGCAGAAACCCGAACTGAGACCGAAGCCCCGGAATCGACAGATCGGGAATCGATCACACGCGCGTCGTTGGACCATCGTGCTACGGTTCGTGAAACCCGCGCCAGCGCGGCAGCCGCCTTCCACGCTCCCACCGCCACTGCGGCCATTCCGCACAAGCCCAGAAACACGGGCACCACTCCCATGGGCTCGTCCACGGCGCGGGGTTCGAGCAGCAGGAAGGAAGGCACCGCCAGGACAAGGGTAAGTCCAGATGCCACCACGAACGGAGTCAAGCGCAAGGCGAAAAGCAGATCGGCACAGCGTCTCGCGGAATACTGCTGGCTGGCAAGCCACACGCTCTTCCACACACCCCACACTGCCACGGACAGGCCACTGTAAATCACTACAAAGATCGAGAAAGAAACCGCGATCCCGCGCACCGCGAACATCATTCTTTCTCCCTTATCTGATCGTTTCCCGACTCATTTTCCTGTTGCCCCAGTTTACGGCGCTTCCGTTCCACGAGCCTTTGCAGATCGTTGAGCAATTGCGCATCTCTCTCGCCCAGGATTTCCACCAGGAACGAGAGCGGCAAAGAGGAAGCCGGAGTCGCATCCAGCAGCTGACGAAAGGCGTTCCCGGCATTCTCGCGGCGCAATTCGTCACGGCTGAGCCGGGGGACGTAGCGGAATGCCCGGCCTTCCTCCGACCGAGTTAGAAGGCCTTTCTTGAACAGCCGGTCCAGCGTGGTCATCACCGTGGTGTAGGCCAGGTCCCCGCAGACGCCCTCGACCAGCTCGCGGACGGTCCCGTCACCCCTGGCCCACAGCGCATCGAGCATGCGCTGCTCCAGCGGCCCCAGCTGCCGGGAAGGGTTTCGAAACTGTTGGAGAATCCGCTTCATGCGCTTGTCACGGATGAACTGAGCATTCTACCGTGAATGGGCAACTCGTACCAGCAGACTTTTTTCGCTAGCACTGGATCAGATTTGTTCGGGGATGTGTCAGACGAGCGAAAACCTGACGCCGGGAAATCGCGGACGCCGTTGCCTACGCCGCTCCCTCCCTGCGCTTCTCCGTTACATCTTCAATAGCCAGCAGGATGAAGGGATGGCCGGGCTGCATTTCAACCCGGCGGGCGTTGAGCCGCATGTCCCGCTCCCCGAGGTGGGGGAAATCGTGTTTCATTTGGAAATCGTCCACGCGCGAGTTCCGCGGGACAATTTCCTCCAGCAGTTCGCGCAACCGCGGGATGTTCCACTGCCCGTTGCCCAGTTCATAAATCAGATGCCTCTCTGTTTCTTCGCGCGACACATCGAAAGCCCGGTAGAACGCAGGATTCGCGGCCGTAACCTGCAGCTTCGAATCCAGCACCAGAATCGGTTCCCGGGCGCTCTCGACAATCGTGTCCGCGTACTCGCGCGTCTGGTCGAGCGAGCGCTTGAGGCTATCGACATCCTGCAAGCTGATCACCGCCCCTTCAATCCGGTTGTCCCAGGTCTTGTAAGGCCGCACGTAAAGCATCTGCCATCCGCCTTCCCGGGTGCGCACTTGCCGCTCCTGAGAAGTTGCGCGGCGAATGGCTTCGTGAGCCAGCGATTCCAAATCCTCCACATCCAGGTTCGGCCGGATTTCGCCCAGGCGCCGCCCAATATCTCCCGGCAACAGGTTCAGAAGTTTTTGCGCTGGCGGAGTAAAGCGGCGGATACGCAAATCATTGCTTACCATC
>Ga0308309_10000270_pt1 | contig 35560 bp, 34 predicted proteins | sample HubBroMetageWFT5_FD_192491 | JGI IMG/M metagenome (GOLD analysis project Ga0308309, IMG submission 192491) | Warmed and freeze-thawed soil microbial communities from the Hubbard Brook experimental Forest, New Hampshire - Hubbard Brook CCASE Soil... | ecosystem: Environmental > Terrestrial >...
CCACGTCGGTCTTGGGAAAGTAGTAGACCGACGCCGCCGAGGTGGCGCCCACCATGGTGAGGGCGACCGAGCAATTGGCCCGGCCGCCGCCATTGGCGACGATGCCGGCCTGGAACGACTGCAAGAGGCCGGTCCGCCGGTCGACTCCGATCGTGTAGCGCATGCTGAACTGGTGCCGCTTCAGGCCGGCCTGGAACTGATCGAAGCGATCGTTGGCGAGCCGCACCGGCCGGCCGTCGCCATAGAGAGCGGCGAGCAGGCCGTAATACGGCATCGGGTTGTGGTCCTTCGAACCATAGCCCACGGTAAAGCACGGATGCAGGAACAGCCGCTTGAGGCCCAGGCGGCTCTTGGCCATCAAGGTCGCAACGCCTTCCGCCACTTCCTGCGGCGACTGCGTCGGCACGACGAGGTGCATTTCCTGCCTGGCGGAGTCGTACCAGCCGTTGGCGTTGTCCGGTTCGAGCGCCGCGGTGTCACCCGATTGCGTGGCGTAGTCGCGCGTCATCACCAGCCAATCGGCGGGCGGGTGGCCGAGCTCCTCGTCGATCGCCTGGGCGTGATACATGCCCTGGGCGCCGAGGTCGCCGTCGCGCGCAGGCTGGGGCCAGACCGGTTCATGCCTGTCGTAGGCCACCGTGGAAACCGGCCCTTGTTTGGTGCAGGAAAAGACGTCCTCGTCGTAGCCTGTCTTGCCGCCAACGCGCACGAAGCGGCTGGCCCCCCAGGGATCGCGCTGCAGCGGCCCCGTCACAGTGCCGTAGCGCACCACGGTATCGTTGAACTGCAGCTTCTCCTTGGCGAAGCGGAAGCGGGCGAAGTCGTGGAAGATCAGCATCGCCACGGCCTGGCCGAGATAGGCAGCCGTCTGGCCCGGCGGCAGCAACATGTCCTCGCCGTAGAAGGCCGGAAAGGCCAGCCCGGCGCGGGCGAGATCCGCCGCCGTCACCACGCGGTCGGGCTTGAGGTCGGAGCCGAGCACCGACAGATCGAAACCCGCATAGAGGCGGTCGGCCAGAGTCGTTCGCAGGACCAGCGCATGCGCCTGTTGCTGCGGCCAATGCGGCATGTCGCGCGCCCGGATGTCGCGCGCGAAGACTTTGCCGCCGGTCACCTTCGATGTGGCATCGACGCGATACTTGAGCGAAGCGGTGCGGCCGTTCCAGGCCGGCGCCGTCAGCAGCCGCTCGTCGAACAGCGCGGCATAGGCCCGGCTGCCGAGCGGCGCCACGTACACGGCGATACCGGCGATAAGGCCATGGCGCAGCACCTGCCGTCGCGAAAGGCGTGACCGCGGGCCGACATCGTTCATTTCGTCGCCTGTCCGTCCGATGCGTAAAGAGTGCTTAGACGAACGTCCCTGATCAAGCGCATTCGACGCTGATCAGCCGCGCTTGCGCGTCGAGAAACTCGCGGAAATCCTGAAATGGCATGGCAGGACCCCCTCGATTTTCCAGGTGCGCGTCAAGTCGCTCCGCAAGCCCGTGCGTCATCAAAGCCCACGCGGCCTCTCGAAGTCAACCGAATGACCCTCGACTGCTGATCGCCGGACGCGGCAAGATGGTCACAGACAGGCGCCTTTGAAGACGGCGCGGCGAACTATACGTTGTTCAAGGTGCAAACGAACGGCTTGAGGTGCCATGTCGACCGACCAGGCCTTGCCCGCAGCGATCCTCGCCGACGATGCCCTCGCCGAGACGCCGTTCTACATCCCGGCAACGGGAACGGCGACCCGGCCGCGCCGGACGCTCAAATACGGCGACACCTTTGCCGTGGTGGATACCTACGGCGACATCGGCGCCTCGGCCGGCGACGCTGACGGGCTGTTTCACAACGACACCCGCTTTCTGTCGCACCTCGAACTGCTGGTGAACGGCGAGCAACCGTTGCTGCTTGGTTCCAACCTGCGCGACGACAACACCTTGCTTTCCGTAGACCTCACCAATCCGGACTTCTTCGTCGACGGACGGATCGTGCTGCAGAAGGATCTGCTGCATATCTCGCGGACGATCTTCCTGTGGCGTGGCCGGGCGTTCCAGCGCCTGGCGGTGCGCAACCACGGCGATCACAGCATCAGCCTGTCGCTAACCCTTCTTTTCCGAAGCGACTTCGCCGACCTGTTCGAAGTGCGCGGCTTGCACCGGGCGCGTCGCGGCAGCGCCACCAATCGCGTGATCAGCGCGGACCGAGCGTTGCTGTCGTATGTCGGCCTCGACGGCGCCTCGCGCACCACGACCCTTACCTTCGATCCGCAGCCGGACGAGCTCAGCGCCGGCAAGGCCAGCTACCACCTCGAGCTGGCGCCGGGAGAAATGTGCCCGATTTTCCTGATCGTCGGATGCAACCAGCCGGCCGACCAACAGTCCGTAGGGTTCATCAAGGGAATGATCTCCGCCCGGCGCGAGCTGCGTGACGCCACGCGCGATGCAACCACGGTCGAGACGTCCAACGCGCTCCTGAACGAGATCCTGTGCCGGTCCGCAGCCGATCTCGAAATGCTCATGACCGACACGCCCGAAGGCCGCTACCCGTATGCCGGCATCCCCTGGTACTCGACGACGTTCGGTCGGGACGGGCTGATCACGGCCCTGCAGATGCTGTGGTGCGATCCCAGTGTCGCGCGCGGCGTATTGCGCCGCCTTGCCGCGCATCAGGCGAAGAAGACCGATCCGCTTTCCGACGCACAACCGGGAAAGATCCTTCACGAGATGCGCGATGGCGAGATGGCGGCCCTGCACGAGGTGCCGTTCGGCCTGTACTACGGAAGCGTCGACGCGACGCCGCTCTTCGTCTTGCTTGCCGGCCTCTATGCCGAGCGCACCGACGATCAGGAAACGCTCGCGGCGCTGTGGCCGGCCATCGAGGCGGCACTCGGTTGGATCGACGGGCTTGGCGATCGCGATGGCGACGGCTTCGTCGAATATCGCCGCGCCAGCGAGCTCGGGCTCGCCAACCAGGGATGGAAGGACTCGCAGGACGCGATTTTCCACGCCGATGGCCGCCTTGCCGAAGGCGACATCGCGCTCGCCGAAGTGCAGGGCTACGTCTTTGCCGCGAAAACCGTGATCGCGCGCTCGGCCCGCCGGATGGGTATGGTCGCCGACGCGCGCCGGCTCGAAGCCGACGCCAAGCGCCTCGCCAGGCGCTTCGAGGCCGCCTTCTGGTGTCCGGAGCTCGGCACCTACGCGCTGGCGCTCGACGGGGCCAAGCAGCCGTGCCGCGTTCGCACGTCGAATGCCGGACAGCTGCTGTTCACGGGCATCGTGCGGCCCGAACGCGCCGCCCAGGTCGGCGAAGGATTGCTGGAGCCGCGCTTCTTCTCGGGCTGGGGCATTCGCACCGTGGCCAAGGGGGAGGCGCGCTACAATCCCATGTCCTACCACGACGGTTCGGTGTGGCCGCACGACAACGCGCTGATCGCGCTGGGCCTGGCGCGCTACGGCTTGAAACGATCGCTCGGCCAGTTGTTCAAGGGTCTGTTCGACGCCGCGACCTACATGGACCTGCGGCGATTGCCGGAGCTCTTCTGCGGCTTCCAGCGCCAGCGCAACCGGGGGCCGACGCTCTACCCCGTCGCCTGCTCGCCGCAGGCCTGGGCGAGCGCCACGCCCTTCTCGTTGATCGAGGCCTCCCTCGGACTGGAGCTCGATCCGCGACACCACGAAGTGCGCTTCCGCAACCCGGGGCTGCCGCCGTTCCTCGACGAGGTGACGTTGCGCAATCTGCAGCTCGGCGGTTCGAGCGTCGACATCAAGGTCCGCCGTCACCGCGACGACGTTTCACTCGAAATCCTGCGGACGCGCGGCACCAAGCTGCAGATTTCGATCGTTTCTTCGCGCTGAGACCTTCGCCCGCGGCCGGGGACACGCAACCCGGCCGACCGTCGCGAGTTGATCCAACGGCTCTTTGAGCCTTCGCCGGAGGCGTCCATGGGGGAGAGGTTCGGAATTGGCTTTCTGACGACGGTGCTGATCGCCCTTGTCTTACAGAGCGAGGGCGCCGCGGCCCAGCCCGACACGACTCCATCGCCATCCGTCACAATCCTCGAAACCCAGGAAGTGCAGGGCATTCTCGGCCGGGACGTGCGCAGCCTGACGGACGAGGATATGGGGCGGATCGTCGACATACTGGTCGATGGCGAAGGCGGGGTGCGCGCCGCCATCATCGACTTCGGCGGGTTTCTCGGCGTTGGCAATCGCAAGATCGCCGTCGACTGGAAGGCGCTGCATTTCGTTCCCGCAGCCGGCAAGCGCTATGGCGTCGTCCTCGAACTCACGCGCGACCAGGTGAAGGCCGCCCCGGAATACAAGGAGGGCAAGCCGACCATCGTCCTGGGCGCCTCGGGCAACCTCGAACCTCTGCCTTGACGGACCGCCGGTGAAGAATGCTCCTCCTTCACCGCCCCGTCCCTCCCAGCGTAGCCTGTACAGGCTCGACTGGTTCATCTTCCTTGTCGCCGACGTGCAGACCGGCTTCGGCCCCTTCGTCTCCGTCTACCTGACGACGCAGCAATGGACGCAGGTCGAGATCGGTCTCGTCCTGTCGGTTTCGGGCATCGTCTCCCTGGTGGGCCAGGTGCCGGGCGGCGCTCTGGTCGATGCCGTCCGTTCGGTGCGAACGGTCGCCGGCGTCGCGGTCTCGCTGATCGCCGCCAGTGCGCTTGTCTACGCGATATGGCCGATCTTCCCGGCCGTGCTGACGGCGGCGACCCTGCATGCCGCCGCGAGCTGCGTCCTGGGGCCGGCCATCGCGGCGATCAGCCTCGGCCTCGTCGGATATGCCGCGATCGGCGAGCGGTTCGGGCGCAACGCGCGTTTTGCCTCGATTGGCGCAGGCCTCTCCGCCGCAGTGATGGGCGCCTTCGGCTATTTCTTTTCCGCCCAGGCGGTCTTTTTCGTCACCGCGGCGCTCCTCATCCCCGCCCTGCTGGTGCTGCGCGGCATATCCCCGGAAGAAATCGATCCGGAGCGGGCTCACGGCAACATGTCCGAACCGCAGGCCGACAAGTCACCGGAAGATCTTCGAAGCCTCCTCGGCAAGCGGCCGCTGCAGGTGTTCGGCAGTTGCATCCTGCTGTTCCACCTCGCCAACGCCGCCATGCTTCCCCTCATGGCCAGTGTGCTCACCATGCGCCTGGGTAAATGGGCCACGGTCCTGATTGCCGCCTGCATCGTCGGGCCGCAACTCGTCGTCGCGCTGTTCTCGCCGTGGGTCGGTCGACAGGCTGAGCGCTGGGGGCGCCGGCCGCTCCTGCTCGCCGGCTTTGCTGCACTGCCGATCCGCGGACTCCTCCTGGCCACCGTGACGGACCCGTACCTGCTGGTCGCCGTTCAGCTCCTGGACGGGCTGACGGCCGCCGTGTTCAGCGTGATGGTGCCCCTGACGGTCGCCGACCTCACCCGCGGCACGGGGCACTTCAACCTGACCCAAGGCATCGTCGGTACCGCGATGGGCATCGGCGCGTCCCTCAGCCCGACGCTCGCCGGATACATGAGCGACACTTTCAGCAGCAAGGTCGCTTTTCTCGGGCTGGCGAGCATCGCCGTGCTCGGCCTTGCGACGGTCTGGCTGCTGATGCCGGAAACGCGACCGCCGGCGCGTTCGCCGTCGCTCAATCGACAGGCGGTCATGGGACGCCTACCGTGATTCGAACTTGAACAATGCGGTGCTCCGGACATGGCCACGCTGCTGGCGAGAAATGCGGAAGTCCTTGTCACCATGGACGGTGGCCGCCGCGAACTGAAGAACGCCGGTCTCTATGCCGAAGACGGCGTCATCAAGAAGGTCGGACCCACCGCCGAGCTCCCCACTACGGCCGACACGGTGATCGACCTCACCGGGCAGATCTGCCTGCCGGGTTTCGTCAACACCCATCACCATCTCAACCAGACCCTGACGCGCAACTTTCCCGGCGCGCAGAACAACAATCTTTTTCCCTGGTTGAAAGCGCTCTATCGAGCGTGGGCACGCACCGACGAGGAAGCCTCGCACGCCAGCACGCTGGTCGGCCTGGCCGAACTGGCGCTGTCCGGCTGCACGACGGTTTTCGACCACAGCTATGTGTTCAAGAACGGCAACAACGTCGACTGCCAGGTCGAGGCGGCGCGCGCGTTGGGCGTGCGCTTTCATGCCAGCCGTGGTTCGATGTCGCTCGGCGAGTCCAAGGGCGGCCTCCCGCCGGACGATTGCGTCGAGGAGGAGCCCGCCATTCTCAAGGACAGCCAGCGCGTCATCGAGAAGTATCACGACCCGTCGGTCGGCTCGATGACGCAGATCGTGCTGGCGCCCTGCTCGCCCTTCTCCGTCACCGCCTCGCTTCTGAAGGAATCGGCGGCGATGGCCCGGCACTACAAGGTGCGGCTCCATACCCATCTCTGCGAGACCCTCGACGAGGAGCGCTACACGCTCGAACACTTCAAGCTCCGTCCGGTCGACTGGATGGAGACCCTGGGTTGGCTGGGCGACGACGTCTGGTTCGCGCACGCCATCCACGTCGACGACGACGAGATCCGCAAATTCGCCGCTACGGGGTGTGGCGCCGCCCATTGCCCGTGCTCCAATATGCGACTGGGCTCGGGCATCGCGCCGATCAAGAAATACATGGCGGCCGGCGTCAAGGTCGGCCTGGGCGTCGATGGCTCGGCCAGCAACGATGCCTCGAACATTCTGCTCGAGGCGCGGCAGGCGATGCTGCTGGCGCGCCTGCGGCTTGGCCTGCTGCCGCCAGAAGGCCCGCGCAAGTACATGTTCCTGTCGCCGTCCCACCCCGTACGCGCTGACGAGTGGATGACCGCCCGCGAGGTCCTCGAGCTCGCCACGCTGGGTGGTGCGCGGGTGCTGGGGCGAACCGACATCGGCTCGCTCGAACCCGGCAAGTGCGCCGACTTCTTCTCCCTCGATCTCCATACGATCGGTTATGCCGGCGCCTTGCACGACCCGGTGGCGGCGGTCCTGTTCTGCGCGCCGCAACAGGCCCGGACCACCGTCATCAACGGCAAGGTCGTGGTGAAGGACGGCAAAATCGCCACCATGGATATGCGGCCCGTCGTGGCGACGCACAATCGCTGCGCCGCCCGAATGGCCGAGGGCTAGGCTCGCAGGCGTGACTATGCCGGGCCATCGCCGCGTGCTACGTCGCCCCGGTTCGTGCGAGGAGCAAGCATGGCGGGCAAGATCTATGTCGGTATCGGTGGCTGGACCTTCGAACCGTGGCGCGGCGTCTTCTATCCCGAAGGCCTGACCCACAAGCGCGAGCTGGAATATGCCAGCCGCAAGCTCACCTCCATCGAGATCAACGGCACCTACTATTCGAGTTTCAAGCCGGCGAGCTGGGCCAAGTGGCGCGCCGAGACGCCCGACGGTTTCGTGTTCGCGATGAAGGCCTCGCGCTTCTGCACCAACCGGCGTGTGCTCGCCGAGGCCGGCGAGTCGGTGGCGCGGTACGTGGGCCAGGGCCTGGTCGAGCTGGGCGACCGGCTGGGGCCGATCAACTGGCAATTCATGGCGACCAAGAAATTCGATCCGGAGGACATCGAGGCTTTCCTGAAGCTCCTGCCGCGTGAAGTCGGGAAGCTGCCACTGCGCCATGCGCTGGAAGTCCGGCACCCGAGTTTCAGGGACCCGCGCTTCTACGACTTGGCGCGCAAGTACAACGTCGCCATCGTCTATGCCCATGACGAGGACTTTCCCGAAATCGACGAGCCGACCGCCGATTTCACCTATGCCCGCCTGATGGGCGCCCAGGAGAAGGTGAAGACGGGCTACAAGCCCGCCGACATCGACACATGGGCCAAGCGCGCCAAGGCCTGGGCCAAGAACGGCGATGCCTTCGTGTATTTCATCTCCGGCGACAAGGTGCGCAATCCAGCCGCCGCACAGGCGCTGATCGCCAAGGTCTAGGGTCGCAACTCGAAAAGTCATGCCTCCCCCGTCTTACGGGGGAGGTGCCCCCGAAAGGGGGGGGAGGGGGGAAAGGCCTCACAGACGATCTCGGATAATTTCAGATCTGAAATTTGCAGGTATCTAGACTGGGGCTTTCCCCCTCCGGCCCTGCGGGCCACCTCCCCCGTATGACGGGGGAGGCAACTGAGGAGGAACTGAATCTAAGCCGCCGGTTCGTCGCCGGGTGGGCGCTCCCATGTCGACTCCTCATCTACCGAAGAGTTTTCAACCGCATGATGCCCCTTGACGAGGGCCGCGCCAATTCTTAAAGCTTAACTCCATGGTTAACTATCAAAACGCTGTCCTCGATCGCACCTTCGCCGCCCTGGCCGATCCGACCCGACGCGCCCTGCTGGCGCGGCTCGACGAGGAGGCGGGCATTTCGGTCAGTGAGCTGGCCCGGCCCTTCCCGGTGTCATTGCCGGCCATCATGAAGCATCTCGACGTGCTGTCCGATGCAGGGCTGATCGCGCGCACCAAGTCCGGCCGGACCGTGACCTGCCAACTCAAGGCCGCACCGATGGAGCAAGCGATGAACTGGCTCGCCCGCTACGAACGCTACTGGACCGAGCAGCTCGACCGCCTCGCCGCCTTTCTGGAGGAAGATTCATGGCAACCAAGCCCAGCCTCGCCCTCAAGCGCCGCTTCAAGGCGCCGCCGGCGCAGCTCTACCAAGCCTGGACGCAGCCGGAAAAAATGATCCGCTGGTGGGGCGTCGCCGGCCACGAGAAGACGCCCATTGCCGAGACCGACCTGCGCGTCGGCGGCCGCTTCAACGTGCAGTTCTGGACGCCGGACGGGGCGCACCAGAGCGTGAGCGGCGTCTATCGCGAGGTCGTGCCCGACCGCAAGCTGGTCTTCTCATGGGCCTGGCAAAGCACGCCCGAGCGCGAATCGCAGGTCACGATCGACTTGAAACCCGACGATGACGGCACGATCCTGACCCTGACGCACGAGCAGTTCTTCAACGAGAGCGCGCGCGACGATCACAAGCGCGGCTGGACCCTCGCGCTCGACAATCTGGAGAGGATCTACGGATGACGACGATCGACACCTATCGCACGCCCGTCGCCATGAGCAACGCCGGCCGCCAGGCGCGGCTGTTCGACGGCCTGCCGCACGACGTCGGCGGGCTCGCCCAGGTCGTCCAGGGCCTGCTGATGCACGAGCACGTGGCACCCGCCTACGGGCTCACGCTCAGCCCCGCGCAGCATGCCCAGGCGCATCTCCGGTCCGTCGAAAAGATCCTCGAGACCATCGCCGCGCAGGACAAGAAACCGTTGCCGGTCGCGCGGCCGGCCAGCGAGCGGGTCGTCGGCGTCTGCCGTCATTTCACCTTGCTGCATGTCGCCATGCTGCGCGCCCAGGGCGTGCCGGCGCGGGCGCGCTGCGGCTTCGGCGCCTATTTCGAGCAAGGCAAGTTTTTGGACCATTGGGTGACGGAGTACTGGAACGAGGCGCAGCAGCGCTGGGTGCTGGTCGATCCGCAGCTCGACGCCCGCCAGCGCGAACTCTTCAAGGTGACGTTCGACCCGCTCGACGTCCCACGCGATCAGTTCGTGGTCGCAGGCGACGCCTGGCAGCTCTGCCGCAACGGCAAGGCCAACCCGACTGCCTTCGGCATCCTCGACATGTACGGGCTGTGGTTCATCGCCGGCAACGTCATCCGCGACGTGGCTGCCCTCAACAACCACGAGATGCTGCCGTGGGACGTGTGGGGTGCCATGACGCCGAAAGATGCCGAGCTCGACTTGGCCTTCATCGACCGTCTGGCCGAACTCTCGCACGCGCCCGACGAGCATCTCGACGAGTTGCGTACCGTCTACGAGGACAAGCGTATCGCCGTTCCCGGCACGGTGTTCAACGCCGTGCTCAACCGCCCCGATCCCGTTCACTGAAAGGAGTCAACCATGCAAGCGCACCCCACCGTCTCCCGCGAGGAATGGCTAAAAGCCCGCCGCGCGCACCTCGCCAAGGAAAAGGCGCTCCTGAAGGCGCAGGAAGCGCTGCGCCAGGAGACCCGCGCGCTGCCCTGGGTCAAGGTCGAGAAGGAGTACGTGTTCGAGGGGCCGGACGGCCGCGAGACACTCGGCGAGCTGTTCGCCGGCCGCAGCCAGCTCGTCGTCAAGCACTTCATGATGGGCCCGGGCTGGCAGGAGGGCTGCCTCGGCTGCTCCTTCGGCGCCGACCAGTATGACGGCTCGGTGGTGCACCTCGCCCACCACGACGTGATGTTGGTCGCGGTGTCGCGCGCAACCTATCCCGAGATCGCCGCCTACCATCGCCGCATGGGCTGGCACTTCAAGTGGGTGTCGTCCTTCGGCTCGGACTTCAATTACGACTTCAACGTCTCGTTCACTGAAGCCGAACGGGCCGAGGGCAAGGCGCTCTATAACTTCGAGCCTCGCCGCGACGTGGCCGACGAAATGGCAGGCATGAGCGTCTTTTACAAAGACGACCGCGGGGACATTTTCCACACCTATTCCGTGTTCGCCCGCGGCTCCGAGCAGGTCGCCGGCGTCTACGGCCTGCTGGACGTCACCCCCCGGGGCCGCAACGAGCCGCCCGGTGGCAACCTGACCCACTGGGTGCGCCGCCACGACAAATATTAGGAAAAAGCCGATAATTCCTGCTGCCATGGGCGAGCCGGATCGGTGTAAGCTTGGGGCCTGCAGAGGAGAAACCGATGCCCGCACTCTCGCTCGACCACTGGAACGTCTACTGCAAGGACCTCAAGGCCACCGTGCGCTTCTACGAGCGCTATGTCGGCCTCAAGGACGGCGACCGGCCGCCCTTCAACTTCCCCGGCGCCTGGCTCTATGCCGGCGAGAAACCGATCCTCCACCTAGTGTCCGAGACCGGCCGCAAGGACCACGGCAGCGGCGCCATCGACCACGTCGCCATCAACTGCGAGAACATCCGCGGCACCATCGACCAGCTCAAGAAAGACAAGATGCCGTTCGAGGTCCGCAAGGTGCCGGCGCGGCCCTTGCAGCAGGTCTTCGTGCACGATCCCGACGGCGTGATGATCGAGCTCAACTTCTGGCATGAAGCCGACGTTCCGGAGATCGAAAAGTCGGATGCCCTGCCGGGATCGAAGGCCAAGAAGAAGCCTGCCTCGACGAAGAAGCAGCTCGTCGGCGCCAAGTAGAACTCTTCGCTGGGGCGCGCCATTCCAGTGGCGCGTCTTCTCATGATCATTAGCGGGCCAGAGGCCCGCGGTCCGGAAGAGCATGACGCGCCACTGGAGTGGCGCGCCCCCGGCAATGATCCTTAGTCGATGGTCGGCGTCGCGCCGAGCCGCTCGCAGTAGTCGGCCGGAAGAAGGTCTCGGCCGGCCAGCAAATGGCCGAGATAGTCGCGGGTAGGCCGCAGCTCCGCGCCGACCAGGAGCGCCACATAGGTGACGGCCTCGATCGTGGCGCCGGTGTCGGCGCGCACAACCGCTACGACGCGGCGCTCATAGTGTCCGCCGGCCACACCCTCGTAGCGGTCGAGTATCTCGAAGCCCCTCGGCGGCAGCAGGTTGAGCGTGCCGTGCACGCTCTCGCCCGGGGCAGGCACGATATTGCCCGCACCGGCCCCGGACGGCGTACGGGCGCGCTTGTTGAAAGCAAGGCGCCAGCCGTCGAGCCGGCCAGCGATGCGCTCGCCCCGGGGAATGCCTTCAGGTTTCAGCCGCTCCTCGAACAGGCGCTGGGCGTTCATGTTCGAGCCGTAAGCGAAGTACCAGTTCATGCCACCCGCCAGACCCGCACCGCCTGGTCATAGCCCCGGATTGCGAGCGGGCCGAGATCGGTCGCACCGTCCGCGCCGGTCGTCGCCTCGTGCATGGAACTCGAGATGAGAAGCCTTGCACCGGTCTCCTTGGTGAGCTGCTCGAGACGCGCGGCGAGGTTCACGGTGTCGCCGATCACCGTGTATTCCTTGCGCTGCGGCGAGCCCACGGTGCCGGTCACCGCATCGCCGATATGGATGCCGATGCCGACGCGCAGCGCATTGTCGGGCCGCGCCTTGTTCCAGGCATCGACCGCGTCCAGCATGCCGCGCGCCGCGGCCAGCGCATGCACCGCGGCCTTGGGGTCCTCGAGCGGCGCGCCGAACAAGGCGAGGAAGCCGTCGCCCAGGAACTTGTTGATGATGCCGTTGTGGCGGTCGACGATCTCGATCATGTCGGCAAAGAAGTCGTTCAGCAGGGCGACCGTCGCGCCGGCGGCGCGCACGCGCGACATGGCGGTGAAGCCCCTGATGTCGAGGAACAGCACACACACCCGGCGCATCTCGCTCGGCGGGTCGGTCGCCGTGGCAAGCAGGCGATCGACCACGGCGGGCGAGACATGCTGGCCGAACAGGTTGGTGACGCGATCGCGTGCCGCCGCCGCCGCCACCGACGCTTCGAACTGACGGCGCAGGCTGCCGGCCACGATGCCGGCGATGATGCCGGACCCGAGCAGCACGATGCTGCGGCTGATATTATAGGTCAGCGCACGCTCCGGCAGGTCGGAAAACAGCTCGATCGGCAACAGCCAGGCGGCAAGTGCCAAGAGCTGCACGGCCGCGACGGCGCCAGTCCACGCCGAAAGCCAGAAATCGAGCCGCAGCGTCGACAGCAGGATGAACACGAAATAGAGCATCGGCGGCCAGTAGCCCAACACCGTCGACATATCCATCTGATGGCTGAGCTCGAAGATGATCACGCTCGGCAGGCTGGTCTCGATCAGGGCATTGGCGAAGCGTCCGATCCGCGGAAAATCCTTGTCCTGCGCAGCTCGTCGGCGCAGGACGAACAGCGCCGCCCATTCGTACAGGACGAAGGGCCCGATGCCGGCCAACGGCACCCAGCCGGGGATGCCGCCGCGGAACATGCGCCGGGTGAACTCGGGGAAGAAGTTGGCGACGATCAGGGTGACGACCAGCAGGCTCGCCAGGACGATGGCCAGCATCCGCACGCGCTGGATTTCGCTGCGCATGATCTCGCGGCGCAATTCATTGGTGTAGCCGTCCGGGGGTGTTTCAGCCATCGCCGGCAACCTAGCCAGCCGCCGCAGGCTCCACAACGGCAGGTGGGGGTGCTAGGAACGCACCATGCCGGTGAAAGAGATCGCGCGCGAACTGCAGGGCAAGGCCGCCAACCTCGCCCTGCGCATGCCGATCGCCTGGGTCAATATCCTGGCCGGGCCGCCGATAACGGTCGATGGCCGCACCTTGGACGGCCGCGCCCAATGGTTCCTGCAGCTGCTGGCGCGCAGCGGGCGGGTGCCGGTCGAGATGAAGAGCGTGGCAGAAGCCCGCGCCGAGCTCGATGCCTTCCTGCCCCTGCTGGCGGGCAAGCCGCTGCCGGTCGGCGAGATCGTCGACCGCACGATCGAGGGACCGGCCGGCCGGCTGCGCATCCGCCTCTACCGCCCCGCCGGCAGCGTGGCGCGCCTGTTGCCGACCATCCTCTATTTCCACGGCGGCGGCTGGACGATCGGCAGCCTCGAAGCCTACGACCTGCCTTGCCGTTTCTTCTCGGCGCGCACCGGCTGCGCGCTCGTCGCCGTCGACTATCGCCTGGCGCCCGAACACAAATTCCCGGCCGCCATCGACGACGCCGTCGCCGCCTATCGCTGGCTGGCGGCCGAGGCGATCGGTCTCGGCATCGACCCGGCGCGCATCGTGATCGCGGGCGATTCGGCCGGCGGCAATATCGCCGCCGTCGCCGCGCGACTGCTGCGCGAGGAGACACGGCCGCCCTGCCTGCAGTGGCTCATCTATCCCGCCACCGACCTCGGCATGGACAGCCCCTCCTACACGAGCTGCGGCAAGGGCTTCCTGCTCACCCGCGCCGGCATGGAATGGGCGCGCGGCCAATATCTCAACGATCCCAGCGAAGCGGATGACCCCAGGGTCTCGCCGCTGCGGGCCAACGACCTCGCGGGGCTGCCGCCGGCGCTGGTCTATACGGCGGGCTTCGACCCGTTGCGCGACGAAGGCCATGCCTATGCCGACCGCCTGTCGGCAGCCGGCGTCAAGACCATCCATCACGAGTTCGACTCGCTGATCCACGGCTTTGCCGGCATGCGCGGCGCGTTGCAGGCGGCGGCGCGGGCGATGGATGACATGGTGGCGGGCCTGCGCCACGAACTGGCCCAATTGGGACGTTGAGCATGGACGACGAAAGCGAAGTCACAACGGAGCAACGCGAGCGGTCAGGCCGGCGCGAGCAGAACAAGGCGGAGAACCGCACCGCGCTCCTGAAGGCGGCGCGCGCGGTCTTCGCCGAGATGGGCTATGGCGCGGCCAGCGTGCGCGACATCGTGCGCCGCACCGACCTGGCGTCGGGCACCTTCTATAACTACTTCAAGGACAAGGACGAGATCTTCGAGGCCGTGGTCGGCGAGCTGACCGGCGAGCTTTTGAAGCGCCATCGCGCGGGACGGGCCAAGGCCACGACGGCGGAAGAGTTCTTCCGCCGTCACTACTCGGTCTATTTGGAGTTCGTCGTCGAGGATCCCGAACTGCTGGCGCTGGCGCGCAAGAATTTCACCGCCATCCGCACGCTGTTCGACAAGCCCGACGTGCGTGCCCTGGCCCTGGCGCTGAACGAGGACATCCGCGCTGCGCGGGCGGCGGGCATCCTGCCCAATGTCGACGTGTCCTACCTCGCCGCCTCGATGGCGGGCATCGCCTTCGAGATCTCGATGGTCATGGTCGCGCGCGACCCGGTCGACCCCGCCGCGGCCGCCGAGTTCGCCACGCGCCTGATGATGGCCGGCATCGACGGCGTGCCGCGCAAGGGTTGATGCCCTGCGCTCACTAAGCCCGCGTGACGGCCGGCGGCTTCCACGTGCCGTTGAGGATCGACGGGTTGTTTTCCTTCGGCCAGTACATGCGCATCATGGCGATGAACTCGCCCTTCGGCGCGGGCAGCCAGTTCGTCTCGAGATCCTTGCTGGGTGATTCGTTCTGGAAGTACAGCGTCAGCGAACCGTCCGAACTGTACTTCGGGTTGTTGCGCAGGCTTACCGTAAACCTGTTCAGGGCGTTGGGAACGAACCACCAGCCCTGGTCGATTTCATACATCGTGATCGACCAGAAACCGTTGACGGGCGGCGTTTGGCCCTTCGCGAAGGTAAGCGTGTACCGGTTCGCTCCTGAGAGTTTCTGCCCGCTGCTGTCGACTTCGGTGTACGGGTAGACGGCATCCTGCGGCAGGTTGGCCGGCCAACCGAACGCCGCCACCACGGCTCGTTTCATGTAGTCGGTCCCGTAGACGCCGAGGCCCTTGGTCACGGCCCAGCCGTTCACCATTGCGCCCAAGCTGTTCTGGTTGGCCTCGATGCGATGGAGGGCGGCCTTGCCGAGGTCCTTGAGCGCCGCCTGCACGGCCGGCTGCAGTTTTGACATGTCGAACGGCTGCCCGGGGACGAGACCGATCTTGGCCATACGGGCCAGCATCGGCGCATCTTCGCGCGCGGGAGGGGCGGTGCCGCCCATCAGACGCGCCATCATGTTGAAATAGGTGGACGTATCCATGTCGAGGATCACCGACTGCGGCTTGTCGGTCATGCTGAAGCCGGGGTTCGGATTAACCGCGGGCGCCTGGTAAGCATAGGTTTTGCCGTAGGCATTGAGCGGCACGATCTTGTACTGAGCTTGCAAGGCATTGACGGCGGCATAGTCCTGCTCGGTACCGTCGGCGTAGGTGCGCCCCAGGATCACCATGTAGCGCGTGGCGCACTTGATCTGCTTCATGCCGGCCGGCACGTTGCCGGCCCAGCCCAGCCCGGTGATCAGGTAGTTGGCAGCCTGGCCGCCGGCCGTGCGGGTGCCGGGCGAATTGAAATCGGTCATCCAGAGATCGGTCATCTCGAACAGGTAGAAGCGCTTGCCCATGTCCGGGTGACTGAAAACCTGCGGCTCAGCCAGGTCGAGCCAGGCCAACGAATAGAGCGTGTCGGCATTCGGCGCCGAGATTCCCCGGAAGTCGGCTGGCGGGTAGCGCTTGATATTGACGAACTGCCCCATCGGCGCGTGCAGGCCAGCGATCTTGTCGACATTGGACATCTGGACCCGCGTGACCTCGGTGGTGATCAGCGAGTAGCCATAGACGTAGGCATCGAGGGCGATCTGTTCGGCGTCCGACCTCGACGTCTGCAACACCTCGGATACCTGGCCGAACGCTGAACCCCCGCCTAGCAGCAGCGGCGTTGCGAACAACGAGGCGGCTGTGAAGAGTCGTCTGGTAGTCATGACACCTCCTGTCGATAGCGACGCCGGCGCGTTGTGAGACGAAGTACGCCGCGGACCAAATAAACCTTGCCTCATTGCCTTCTCCCTCTTTGGGCTCACGAATCCCTCGATCGAGGTTGGGCTTCGATCAGAATCTCACGCTAAAGCCGATGGTCGGCCCGTGCAGCACGATGTTTGCCCCATTGGTGTCGAGGCCGGACCGGTGCTGGCGTTGACGCCCAAGGCGCGGTAACCGATCACCCCGGCAATCTGATAGCCGGTGAACTGCCAAGCGTAGCTGTAGCCGGCGAGCGCCTGCCACTCGAACCGGTTCTGCAGGTCAAAGCCGCCGATATCGCCGCGCACCAGCACTTCCTGGCTGGGCGTGAACTGGTGACGCACGCGAAAGCCAATCACGGGATCCACCCAATTGACACTGCCGGAACGGGCGATGGCGAAGCTGCGGCCGCGCTCGATGCCGAGATGGGAGAAGTCGACCGAGCCGATCACGTCGAGGTTCACGTCGGTGGAGCTGTTCCAGTAGCGGACGCCCAGCAGCGCATCGACCGCCGTGAACGACCCCGGCGACTCCGGCCAGTGCGCCACCTCGTAGAGGCCGCCGGCCTCGACGATCGTCATGGTGTAGGTAAGAGCGGTGTTCGTCGTGGCGCTGAGCTTCAGGCCAGCGATCGGGTTGCGGTAACTCGCCGTCGAGTCCGTGAAGCCGAGCGTGGTCCACACGAAGTCGGTATAGAAGCCGACCGAGCCCTTGTCGGCCTCGAAGTAAGCCATGACGCCGGCCAGCGAATCGCTCTTCTGGACGAGCTCGATGAAGCTCGCGTCGACATCGACCGTCTGGCCGTGCGCCGTGACGTTGCCGGAAACGCTCATCAGCCAGCCATAGGCCGTTGCGCGGAAGCGCCAAGAGTCGGGATCAACCGTGGTTTCCTGCGGTTTTTCTTCGGCAAGGGCGTCGCGCGTACCGGGGCCGAGCGTGGCTAGCGCTGCGAGTGCCGCCAGTCCTGATGTCCGTAGTGGAGACATGGCGGCTCTCCTCCTTCGTGCCGCATTCAGTATAGCGCGCAGAGGCAGCCCCTGGGCGCATATCACGACTGCGAGCGGCGGCACTCGCCGAAAACGATCGCGCGCGCAAAATAGAGGGACAAAGGGCGGTCGACTTGACATCTCGCGGCAAATTGTACGGATTGCCACTCGCGTAACCGTGCTGCAACGCGGCGGCCGCAATGGAGTAGCCCGGTCGCCAGCACTTTCACCCGGGCGTGCTCATGGTCTGGCACCACGCCAACCTTGTGGCGCGCCGGCAGGAGCGGCGTCGGCATGCGGCCACAGCACGGAGGAGTCGAACAAATGTCGAATAGGCCTCTATCGACTGGCCGTGCCTCCGGTGAGGGAGCGCTGCATGAGCGCAAACGCGACCTCAAACAGCGAATCTTCGATGAAGTCGTAAAATTCGCGACGATTGTTTTTTATCTTTGGGTGATGTTCGGAACGTTCGCCCTTCACGAATCAGTGGTGTCGGAAAAAGACCACATAAACTTCCACTTTTACGGCTTCGCTTTCGTGAATGCCCTTATTATGGGGAAAGTGATGCTCGTCGCTGAAGATTTGCACTTTGGCGGCGGAAGTCCAAGCGGCGTAATTTTTGTCGGCATCATCCTCTCCGTCGCATTGACCCCCTTCTTCGCCTTCAGGGAGATCGGCCGACTGCTCGGCGAGCGCGAGTTGCATTCCCTCGTCTTCGCGGACGGCGCAAAAGCTGCATTTCAGTCCAGGATACGCAAAGCGGGCGGCTAACGCTGCTCTGGCGGCGCGTAAGCTCGAATGATCTGCTGAGTTGCAAATCGGCGGCCCCGTGCAAGGCCGCCCATCGATTTGCGCGGCTTACGCCCCCTGCACGATCGGATTGCGCAGCACGCCGATCTTCTCGATCTCGACCTCGCAGACGTCGCCCGGCTTCAGCCAAGGCTGCGGGGTGCGCGCCATGGCCACACCCGAGGGCGTGCCGGTGATGATGATGTCGCCGGGATCCAGGGTCATGACCTTGCTGAGCTCGTGCACCAGCGTCGGCACGTCGAAGATCAGATCGTCGGTGTTGCTGTCCTGCATGACCTCGCCGTTGACGCGCGTCATGATGCGCAGCGGCGCGGCGCCCGGCGGCAGCTCGTCTGAGGTGACGACGTCGGGGCCGAAGCCGCCGGTGCCGTCGAAGTTCTTGCCCAGCGTGAACTGGCCGCCCGACTTCCTCTGCCAGTCGCGCACCGAGCCGTCATTGAAGCAGGCGTAGCCCGCGATCACGCCCAGCGCCTTCTCCTTCGCGACGTTGCGGCACTTCCTGCCGATCACGATGGTGAGCTCGGCTTCCCAGTCGAGCTGATCGGAGTGGCTGGGGCGCGGCATCTTGCCGTTGTGCGGCACCAGCGTGTTGTCGAAGCGGCAGAACACCACCGGGTAGTCCGGGATCGGGCTGCCGGTCTCCTCGGCGTGCTTGCGGTAGTTGAGACCGATGCACAGGATCTTGCCCGGGTTGGGGATCGGCGGCAGGTACTTGGCCGACTTCTCCGACACGGTGGCGCCGGCCTTGGGCTTGGCGCAGGCCTTGGCGACCGCCGCCTGGACCTTCTTGCCGCCCGCCAGGATTTCCACGACGGACTTCGGCCCGCGCGGCATTTGCTTGGAAAGGTCGACGATCTTGCCGTTGCCCGTTTTGACGCCAACGGCCGGCTTGCCACCGCTCATGATTGTGCAAAGACGCATTTTATCCCCCCTTTGAAAATCGCCTGAAACAGCCGCGCGTAAACTCCTCCGTCTGTAACGGGCGGTCAAGCGCGACACGCTGGAACGCGCTTTGCCGAGATCCTGCGGCTAATATCGCTGCATGCGTTTCCCCCTTGCACTCGCTCTGCTCCTCCTCGCCTCTCCGGCTTCCGCCCAGCTCGTGGTGCCGCTCGCCACACCCGACGGCCGGGTCGCCTGCACCCAGGGCCTGACCGGCATCGGCCGGCCGCCGGACTGGCAGGCCGTCGCCGATCCCGACGGCCCGGACGGCTGGGCCCTGGCAGAAATGGCCCGCGATTCGACCGATCTGCACTTCCCGCTGTGCATTTCCGAGCAGGCGGTCACGCGGGACCTCGACGCCACGCTGCGCTTCAAGCCGCTCTCCGGCACACGGGCCAGGGTCGCCGGCCTGCTGTTCCGGGCCCAAAGCGCCAACGACTATTACGTCGTGCGCGCCAACGCGCTCGACAACTCGGTGCGCTTCTACCGCATGGAAAAGGGCAAGCGCAGCCAGATCGCCGGCAAGGAAGCGCCGGTCGAGTCCGACAAGTGGCATTCGCTGCGGGTGATCGCATCCAACGAGAGCTTCGAGGTGTCGCTCGACGGCAAGCCGCTGTTCAGCGCCACCGACCGCTCCCTGCCCCAGCCCGGCGCCATGGGCGTCTGGAGCCAGGCCGACAGCGTCACCCACTACGGCTCCCTGCTGGTCGGCCCGGTGATGCGCTAGCGGCGACCAAGGGCGCATTGCTGACGGCCCTGGTCTGCCGTAAGAAGTACGATCTCCCGAGGGAGAGCGGATGGAACATAGACTCGCTGCGGTCCTGGCCGCCGACATGGTTGGCTACAGCCGGCTGATGGAGGCCGACGAGCGAGGTACGCTTGCGCGGCTGCGCACTCACCGCATCGAGTTGATCGATCCCGCGATTGCCAAGAATCAGGGACGCATCATCAAGACTACCGGCGACGGAATGTTGGTCGAGTTCCAAAGCGTCGCCGACGCCGTCAAATGCGCCGTTGAAGTTCAGGAGCGAATGCGCCGTCGCAACTCGGATGTGGCGGACGACCGACGCATAGAATTCCGTATCGGCATCAACCTCGGTGACATCATCTTCGAGGACGGCGATATATTCGGCGATGGAGTGAACATTGCAGCGCGTGTCGAACAGCTCGCCGAGGCTGGTGGAATCTGCGTAACCGCGGCCGTCCACGATCAGGTGGATGGTCGAGTGGACGCCGTCTTCGAGGACCTGGGCGAAAAGTTGCTGAAGAATATCAGCCGACCCGTGCGGATCTATCGAGTTGCCGTTGAGTCCTCGGGACGGACGCCTGCGCCCGATAAGGGTCAACCCGCCGGGGCTGTGGTCAAGCCCACGGTTGCAGTGTTGCCTTTCGCCAACATGAGCGGCGATCCGGAGCAGGAGTTCTTCGTCGATGGGCTGACGGAGGACATTTTGACCGAGCTTAGCCGTCGCCACGAGTTGTTCGTGATTTCACGCACATCGACATTTGTCTACAAGGGCCAGGCGGCGAATCTTCGCGAGGTCGCGCAAAAATTGGGAGCGCGCTATCTTGTCGAAGGCAGTGTGCGCAAGGCTGGCGATCGGCTGCGGGTAACGGTTCAGTTGATCGACACCGCGAGTGACGCACACATTTGGGCCGAGCGATACGACCGCAAGCTCGATGATATCTTTTCCATTCAAGACGAAATAACCGGGGCAATTGTCGCCACATTGCCGGGCCGCCTCGAAGCAGCGCAACACGATCAACTGGCGCGAATGAAACCCTCGAGCATGGCCGCCTATGAATGCGTGTTGGCAGCCAAGGGCCTGCACCATCGCACCACCCGTGACGATAATGTAGAGGCGTTGAAACTAATCGATCGGGCATTGAAACTCGACCCCGACTACGCTCATGCCCATGCGTGGCGCGGGTGCATACTGGGCCAAGCCTGGGGCTACAGCTGGTGCAAAGACAAGGATGCTACCTTCAACGAGGTCGCCTTCGAGCTCGACAAGGCCATGTCGCTCGATGACAACGACGCCGATGTCCACCGTATTCTCGCCGCCGTCGCCATTGCCCGAAACGACATGGTTCGCGCGCGATACCACCAGGATCGGGCGCTGGCCCTCAATCCCAACTACGACCTGGTCGTGGTTCAAATGGGGGAGCTTTTCACCTGGCTGGGGCACGCGCAGGAGGGAATTGAGTGGATCCGGAAAGCCATGCGATTGAACCCTCACCACCCCGCGCGCTTCTGGAGCCATCTCGGCAAGGCACATTTCGTAGGCCGGCAATATGCTCAGGCCATCGAGGCCTTCATGCATCTGTCGACCATGGATGCTCAAACGCACGCGTTTCTCGCGGCGTGCTACGGCTGGCTTGGCGACCGGACGGCCGCAACAGCGCATGTGACGCGGCTAAGGGAAATCGATCCTGAACTGGATCTGCAGAAGTTCCTCGCGACCATGCATTACACGAACGAAGCCGACCTGCAGCATCTGCGTGAGGGCTTAACAAAGGCCGGGACGTCGGAAGGTTGAAATCGCGAACCTACGGTAGGCGGCGGCCAGGGCAGTCGCCGCATGTTGCTCAGCCGAATGATCGCTCACCCACCCTCCGATTGACTACCGGCGGGCCGCGATCAGCGCCCGGGCGAGTTCCACGAAGCCCGCGCCGGAGCGCGCCGCGGTGATCCAGCGCGGCAGGTGATCCATGTCGGCCGCGAAGTCGCGTACGTTGGCCACGCCGACGGCGTTGGGAAAGAAGCCGAACATCGGCGCATCGTTGGGCGAATCGCCCGAGAAGACGTAGCGCGTGCGCGCGGCCTCGAGATCGACTCCGAACAGCTCGCGCATCATCAGGCGACTGGTGGTGAGCTTGTCGTAGTCGCCGAACCAGCCGTTGACGTGGATCGAGCTCACCTTGGCGTGCGCGCCATGCGCCTCGAAGATCTTCACGATATGGACGACCTCGGCGTGCGGCAGCGTCGGCACGTCCTCGCAGAAATCGATGGCGAGATCGGCCGCGCGATAGGGCTGGTCGGAGGCGATCCCCGATCCCGGCACGTCGCGCAGCACCTGGGCGCGTACCGCTTCCAGCCGGCGCCGGCCATCCGCCCGCTCGGCCTCGCCCTGCACGAAGCGCGTCCGGAGCTTGCGCGCCTTGTCGTCATGCCACATCCAGAAGGCGCCGTTTTCGCCTACCACGGCGTCGACCGGCCAGAAGCGGGCGATGTGATCGCACCAGCCGGCCGGCCGGCCGGTCACCGGCACGACGCGGAATCCGGCCTTTTTCAGCGCCTCCATCGCAGCGTAGGCCTCGGCGGTGAGCCGACCGCGGGTGGAAACGGTCTCGTCGATGTCGGTCAGCACGCCTTCGACGGCGGCCAGGGTCTCGCGCGGGCAGTCGGCAAGTGGCGCCATTTGGGGCATCATCGTCCGGTGCATGGTGAGACACTTCTAACATGGCGTCGAAGGCCCTTCGGGGCTAAAAGCCCGCACATGATTCCCCGCTATTCCCGACCCACCATGGCGGCCATCTGGGCGCCCGAAACCCGCTTCCGCATCTGGTTCGAAATCGAGGCGCACGCCTGCGATGCCATGGCCGAACTGGGGATCATTCCCAAGGACGCCGCCCGGGCGATCTGGGAGGGCGGCAAGAAGGCGATGGCGGCGCTGAAGGCCGAGCCCGCCGCCAATGTCGAGAAGATCGATGCCATCGAGCGGGTGACCAAGCACGACGTGATCGCCTTCACGACCTGGCTGGGCGAATTCATCGGCCCGCAGTCGCGCTTCGTGCACCAGGGCCTGACGTCGTCGGACGTACTCGACACCGCTTTCGCCGTCCAGCTCAGCCAGGCCGCGGACATCCTGATCGGCGACGTCGACCGGCTGCTGGCGGCGCTGAAGAAGCGCGCGCTGGAGCACAAGGACACGCTCACGGTCGGCCGCAGCCACGGCATCCATGCCGAGCCCACGACGTTCGGCGTCAAGCTGGCCGGCCACTACGCCGCTTTCGCCCGCAACCGTGCCCGGCTGGTGACGGCGCGCGCCGAGATCGCGACCTGCGCCATCTCCGGGCCCGTCGGCACCTTCGCCAACGTCGATCCCCGGATCGAGGAGCATGTCGCGCGCAAGCTCGGGCTGGCGGTCGAGCCGGTCTCCACCCAGGTCATTCCGCGCGACCGCCACGCCGCTTTCTTCGCAGCGCTCGCCGTCGTCGCCTCCTCGATCGAGAACCTCGCCACCGAGATCCGCCATCTGCAGCGCACCGAAGTGCGCGAGGCCGAGGAGTTCTTCTCCGAGGGGCAGAAAGGCAGTTCCTCGATGCCGCACAAGCGCAACCCGGTGCTGACCGAGAACCTCAGCGGGCTCGCCCGCGTCGTGCGGAGCGCCGTCGTGCCGGCGCTGGAGAACGTGACGCTGTGGCACGAGCGCGATATCTCGCACTCTTCGGTCGAACGCTACATCGCGCCCGATTCGACCGTGACGCTCGACTTCGCGCTCAATCGCATGACATCCGTGGTCGAGCAGCTCGTGGTCTATGGCGAGCGCATGCAGGCCAATCTCGATTCGCTGGGCGGGCTCGTCTTCTCGCAGCGCGTGCTGCTGGCGCTCACGCAAAAGGGCATGAGCCGCGAGGAGTCCTACGCCGCCGTCCAGCGCAATGCGATGGAAGCCTGGCGCGGCAACGCCTCACTCCTGGCACTGAGCCGTGCCGACAAGGAGATCAGGCAGTTCCTGTCCGACGATGAGTTGGTGGCGCTGTTCGACATGGCCTATCACACCAAGCACGTCGACACGATCTTCAGGCGCGTCTTCGGCTAGGCATTGGGAGCCTCAACGAGACTGTCATCCCGAGCGTAGCGAGGGACCTTTGGTGTTGTCTGAAAGGTCCCTCGCAACGCTCGGGATGACAATCTTCGCGAGGATGCCTAGTGGGTCTCCAATGCCTACTTCTTGACCTCGGTCATGAGCTGGTTCTTGGCCAGGGTCAGAAGACGCTCGCCCTGGCGGCGGATGGTGTGCTCCTCGACGGGCTTGCCGGCCGCGGCGAGGTCGTGCATCAGCGTGTGGAGCACATCATGGCCGCCGGGCTTCTCGCAGCCGGCCATGACGATGTCGCGGGCATAGTCTTCGGCGGCGTCGCCCGACTTGCCCATCAGGCCGGCCGCCCATAGGCCCAAAAGCTTGTTCCTGCGCGCGCGCGCCTTGAACTGGAGTTCCATGTCGTGCTGGAACTTGTCTTCGAAGGCCTTTTCGCGTTCGTCGAACGTCGTCATTTGCACCCGCTCCGGTTTGGGCTCGTCGCGCGGGTTTATAGCGGCGCCGCCCTGGTCTTTCCACCCCGCCCTGGCGGTGGCAGAGTCGCAGCCAAAGCGAGGAAACGCCCGGATGTCACTGGAAAAGCTGCGCGAATGGGTGGGCCGCACGCAGGCCGTCGAGGATTTCGCCGCCCCCTTCCCGGTGCGCGCGCTCACCGCCACTTTCGACGAGAAGGATCCCGATCCCCAAAACGGCGATCCCTTGCCGCCGCTCTGGCACTGGCTCTACTTCCTCGATACAGCGCCGCAATCCAAGATCGGGCAGGACGGCCATGCTGAGCGCGGCGACTTCCTGCCGCCGGTGCCGCTGCCCAGGCGCATGTGGGCGGGCAGCCGCTTCGCCTTCGACGGCGCGCCGCTGCGGGTCGGCGAGGCGATCGGGCGAGCCTCGAAGATCAAGTCGGTGGAACCCAAGAGCGGCTCGACCGGATCGATGGTGTTCGTCACGGTCGAACACACCGTGTCGGGCGCACGCGGCGCCTCGTTCGTCGAGGAGCACGACATCGTCTATCGCGAGGCGGCCAAGCCTGGCGAAAAGCAGCGCGAGCCCAAGCCGGCGCCGAGCGACGCGACCTGGACCAAGAAGGTCATGGCCGATCCGGTGCTGCTGTTCCGTTTTTCCGCCCTCACCTTCAACGGCCACCGCATCCACTACGACCAGCCTTATGTCACCGGCACTGAAGGTTACCCGGGCCTGATCGTCCACGGCCCGCTGATGGGCCTGCTGCAAATGGAACTGGCGCGCCGTTCCAATCCCGGCAGGATCCCGAAAAGCTTCGAGTTCCGGGCCTTGTCGCCGGCCTATGCAGGAAGTGCCTTGGCGGTGCAGGCACGCCGCGAACCCGACGACTCGGTCACGACCTGGATCGCCGACGCCAAGGGCGGTCTTGCACAGCAGGGAAAAGCCACGTTCCTGCCGTGAAATAAGGGTTGATTCGACCCGCCGATTTTGATTCCTTGAGGGCCGGGGAACGAGGGGTCATAGACGTTTGACGGAACCCTCGTTCGTGCCCGAATCGATCCTCCCTCCTTCCCATACTTACGGCAGCGCGCTGGAGCGCCAGCTCGCCGGTCAGCGCGGCCGCCGGCCGGCCGATCCGCTGCTGTCGCTGGTGGTGCCGGTGTTCAACGAGGAGGAGTCGATCGATATCTTCCTCGATGCGGTGGCGCCGCAGATGGCACGCGACGGCTTCCGCTTCGAGATCGTGTTCGTGAACGACGGCTCGCGCGACAATACGCTGGGCCAGCTGCTCGACCGCAGCGCCCGCGACCGCCGGCTGCGGATCGTCAATCTCTCGCGCAATTTCGGCAAGGAGGCGGCGCTCACCGCCGGCATCGACCATGCCAGGGGCGACGTCATCGTGCCGATGGATATCGACCTGCAGGACCCGCCGGAGCTGATCGGCACCTTCATGACGCGCTGGCGCGAGGGCTACGACATCGTCTACGGGGTGCGCACCCAACGCGCCTCGGACACCACCGCCAAGCGGCTCTCGGCGGGCTGGTTCTACCGGGTGTTCAACTCGATGTCGCCGGTGCGTATCCCGGAGAATGTCGGCGACTTTCGCCTGGTCGACCGGCGCGCGGTCGAGGTGCTGCGCCAGCTTCCCGAGCGCAACCGCTTCATGAAGGGGCTGTTCGCCTGGGTAGGCTTCAACTGCATCGGCGTGCCCTACGAGCGGCCGCCACGCGCGGCGGGCTCGAGCAAGTTCAATCTGTGGCGGCTGTGGAACTTCGCCCTCGACGGTCTGGTGAGCTTCTCGACCGCTCCGTTGCGCGCCTGGTTCTATGTCGGCGTGGTGATTGCCACCATTGCCGTCCTCTACGCCCTGTTCATCGTCACGCGCGTGCTGATCTTCGGCATCGACACGCCGGGCTATGCCTCGCTGCTGATTGTCGTCCTGCTGATGGGCGCCATTCAGCTCCTGTCGCTTGGCATCATCGGCGAATATCTCGGGCGTCTCTTCCTCGAGGTGAAGAGCCGGCCGATCTACGTCATCGAGGGCGTCTACGAGGACGGGACCGTCCAGCCCCAATCTTGACGCACAAGTCCTGACCGCATGGACCTCAAGGAAGAGGACATTCTAGGCGCCGATATCGGCCGACACTGGTATTACCGCGCCAAGGCGGCCGCGCTCCGCCGCGCCGTCGGCGACCTCAGGCCAAGGCGCATCCTCGATGTCGGTGCGGGCTCGGGCTTCTTCTCGCGCCATCTGCTGGCCGAGACCGCCGCGCAATCCGCCCTCTGCGTCGATATCGGCTACCCAAGCGAGCGCGACGACAGCGTGGCCGGCAAGCCCGTGCTCTACCGCCGCGACACCGGCCCGACCGACTGCGACCTGGTGCTGATGATGGACGTGCTGGAGCATGTCGACGACGACCGCGGGCTGCTTCGCCACTATGCCGCCAGGGTACCGTCGGGCACCCATTTCCTGGTGACGGTGCCCGCCTTCGGCTTCCTGTGGAGCGGCCACGACGTCTTCCTGGAGCACAAACGTCGCTATCGCCTCGGCGAGATCGAGGCGACGATGCGCGACGCCGGGCTCAGGGTGATGCGGGGTTCCTATTATTTCGGCCTGGTGTTCCCGCTGGCCGCCGCGGTACGGCTGGCCTCGCGCCGTACGACCGAGCCCAAAAGCAGCCTCAAGCAGCACGGTGCGATGACCAACGGCCTGTTGAGCGCCCTCTGCGCGGCCGAGCTGCCGCTGTTCCTGCTGAACCGATTGGCCGGACTGTCGGCTTTCGTGCTGGCGAAGAAGCCTTAATTCTCCGTCATCCCGAGCGAAGCCGCCGGCCTGCCCCGAGCGAAGTCGAGGGGGCGGCGAAGTCGAGAGACCTCTTCTTGTCGCCGAGACAACAGAATAGGTCCCTCCACTATGCCTCGCTGCGCGAGGCTCCGGTCGGGATGACGGTGTTTTTGATCAACGGTAGGCCTACGTTCCTACGGGCCAGGAAGATTTCAGCGAGGAGGAACCCATGCCGCTTCTCTACACAAAGCAGGGCCATACCGGCATTCTGACACTCAGCCGTCCCGCGGCCCGCAACTGCTGGGGGCAGGACTATGCCGAGGGCCTGCTCCGTCATCTCGACGAGGCGGCCGAGGACGACGACGTGCGCTCCGTCATCCTGACCGGCGACGAAGCGGGCGGCGCCTTCTCTGCCGGCGCCAACCTCCGGGATCCCAACACCCACAACACGCGCTCGGCCGAGTCCTTCATCAAGCGCGTCGGCCGCGCGCGCAATTTCCCCTCCAACCTGGTGAGCGACTTCCCCAAGCCGGTGATCGCCGCGGTCAACGGCTATGCCATCGGCATCGGCTGCATCGTCACCTTCTGCTGCGACCTGATCGTGGCGTCGGAGCGGGCGGAGTGGCGATTGCCGCAGGTGGCGCTCGGCATCCTGCCCAACTACGGCGGCGCGACGCGGCTGGCGCGGATCGTTGGCAAGGGGTTGGCGATGCGGGTCGCCATGGGCTTTCCGCTCAAGGCCGACGAGGCCCATCGCATCGGCCTCGCCCAGTGGCTGGTGCCACACGCCGAGCTGATGGCCCAGGCCATGGCGGTCGCCGACCACATCGCCGGACTGCCGCCGCTGGCCGTACGCATGGTCAAGGAGTCGATGAACCGCGGACAGGACATCCCCAACATCGCGGACGCATCCCTGGTCGACGCCTACCGCTTCATGGTGCTGGAGATGAGCGAGGACAAGGCCGAGGCGCATGAAGCCTGGAGGCAGCGACGCAAGCCTCGCTTCCGCGGTCGATAATACATGGGGGTATGGGATTCCCGGCTTTGCCGCCGCCGCTCGGACTGCAATAATGCCAGTGTCACCCTCGGACGCGGGAGACGTTTCGCAGGTTGATGCAACGGCGCGATAAGACCGGGGAAAGGGCAGCGGGGTCATGGGGAATTGGCAGGGACGCGCCGGCACAGGCCGGAGGCGCGCGGTCGAGCTCTCACGGCGCGGCCTGTTGAACGGCGGTCTCGCGCTCGGCGCCGCAGCCCTCGGCCCGCGCCTCGCCCTGGCCCAGGCCGGCGGCGGGCACGTCCACATGCCCGAGCTCGGCGTGGCGAAGGTGCCGGTTGTGCCGGCCATGGACCAGCCGTTGGTCGAGCCCGAGGCCCGTCGTTCGGCGAACGGCGTGCTCAGCACCAGCCTGCGCTGCGCCTACGCCTATCGCGACATCGGCGGCAAGCGCCTCTATCTGCGCAGTTACGAAGGCGGATCGCCCGGCCCGACACTGCGCATGAAGCCGGGCGAGACCCTGAAGATCCGACTCACCAACGACTTCCCGCCCAACCGCGATCTGGCGCCGCAGGATCTGTCGCGTCCCCATCAATTCAACAACACGAACTTCCACTTCCACGGCGCGCACTGCAGCCCGAACGGCATCGCCGACAACGTCATGCGCATGATGCTGCCGGGCAAGTCGTACGATATCGAGATCACGCTGCCCGCGGACCACACGCGCGGCACCTACTGGTACCATCCGCATAACCACGGCTCCGCCGACATCCAGGTGGCGAGCGGCATGGCCGGCGCCATCGTCGTCGAGGGAGACTTCGCCGACGTGCCGGAGATCGCCCAGGCGCGCGAGCGGGTCATGGTGCTGGCGCACGTCGTGTTCGACGTCTCTGGCATGGTCGAGGACTTCTACACCGTGTTCCCCGATTCCTCGACGCGGTTCCTGGCGATCAACGGCCAGCGGCGACCGACCATCGACATGCGGCCGGGCGAGGTGCAGCGCTGGCGCCTGGTCGGCTCGCAGTACCAGCATGACATGCTGCTGGAGCTCGACAAGCACCGGCTGAATGTCATCGCCTACGACGGCATTCAGCTGGGCGCGCTGCAGGAGATGAAGCAGCTCCTGATGGCGCCGGGACAGCGCGCCGACGTGCTGGTGCAGGCCGGCAGTCCGGGCACCTACGAACTGAACGCCATGCCGTTCGATCAGGGTCATCCGTCGCCCACCGGACAGTTGGCGCGCGTCGTCGTCTCTGGCGAGCCGCTGCCGATGAAGCTCCCGGCCGCACTGCCCAAGCGGCCGTTCGAGACGATCCGCGACAGCGAGATAACGGGCCGGCGCACGCTGATCATGTCGGAGATCGGTGACCCGCCGGAGAACTACCCCGGGGCCCTATGGCAGGAATTCACATCCATGATCGACAGCAAGACCTTCGACCCCTCGCGCATCGACCAGCGCGTGCGGTTGGGCGCGGTCGAGGAATGGACGATCCGCAACACCGATTTGCGCGATGACCATGTGTTCCACATCCATACCAATCCGTTCCAGGTGACTGAGGTGAACGGCCAGCCGCAAGCCGACTTGCCATGGCGCGACACGGTGATTGTGCCCCACCAGGGGGGCAGTGTCGTCCTACGCTCGCGTTTCCTCGACTACACCGGCGTCTTCATGCTGCACTGTCACATGATGAACCACGAGGATATGGGCATGATGCAGGCGGTCGAAGTCTACAAGGACTGACCGGGCTCTGGCCGCCCCTTGCGCGCACAGTTATACTGGCGGCGCGCCGGGGGGAAATCACGTGCAGGCTGGCGCACCTGTCCGATTACAGGGATCCGGGCAGAAGAATCGCCGAGCGGGAGCAGGGGGTCATGGCCAGAGGGCAACGTTTCATCGGCACAGGCAGCGGGCTTGGGCCGCGTGCCTCACGGCGCGGCGTGCTGCAGGCCGGCCTCGCAATCGGCACGCTGGCGCTTGGCCCGCGCATTGCGCTGGGCCAGTCGGCGGGCGGGCACCTGCACGGACAAATGCCGGACCCCGGCCTGATCAAGGCCGCCGTCGCGGCGAGCGACCAACCGCTGTGGGAACCCGAGATCCGCCGTTCGGCGAACGGCGTGCTCAGCACCAGCCTGCGCTGCGCCTACGCCTGGCGCGACATCGGCGGCATGAATCTCTACCTGCGCAGCTACGAGGGCGGCGTGGGCCCGACCCTGCGCATGAAGCCGGGCGAGACCCTGAAGATCCGCCTCGTCAACGACTTGCCGCCCAACCGCGACCTGGCGCCCGGCAACCCTTCCTATCCGCATCAGTTGAACAACACCAACTTCCACTTCCACGGCGCGCACTGCAGCCCGGGCGGCATTGCCGACAACGTCATGCGCTCGATGCCGCCCGGCAAGTCGTACGACATCGAGATCACGCTGCCCGCGGACCATACGTGCGGCACCTACTGGTATCATCCGCATCACCATGGCTCGGCCGACGTGCAGGTGGCGAGCGGCATGGCCGGCGCCATCGTCGTCGAAGGCGACTTCGCCGACGTGCCGGAGATCGCCCGGGCGCGCGCGCGCGTGATGCTCCTGTCGGAGGTCGTGTTCGACGCGTCCGGCATGGTCGAGGACTTCGGCACCCTGTTCCCGGAGACCGCGACCCGCTTCCTGGCGATCAACGGGCAGCGCCGGCCCACCATCGACATGCGGCCGGGCGAGGTGCAGCGCTGGCGCCTGGTGGGCTCGCAGTACCAGAACGACATGCTGCTCGAACTCGACAAGCACCGGCTGGCTGTCATCGCCTACGACGGCATTCAACTCGGCGCCCTGCACGAGATGAGGCAACTGCTGATCGAGCCGGGACAGCGCGCCGATGTGCTGGTGCAGGCCGGCGGCCCCGGCACCTACGAGCTGAACGCCTTGCCGAACGACCAGGGCCATCCGTCGCCCACCGGACCGCTGGCGCGCGTGGTGGTGGCCGGCGAACCACTGGCGATGAAGCTGCCGGCCGCGCTGCCCAGGCCGCCGCTCGAGCCGATCCGCGACAGCGAGATCACCGGCCGGCGCACGATCGTTTTCGGGGCCACCGAGCCGCAGAACAACGTCGCGGGGCACTGGCAGGAGTACACCTTCACCGTCGACGGCAAGGTCTTCGATCCGTCGCGCATCGACCAGCGGGTGCGGCTGGGCGCGGTCGAGGAGTGGACGATCCGCAACACCGATGAGATAAAACGCCGTATTTCCGAGGTTTCTGACGCCGGGGGCTGCATCAACCCACAGTTTTACCCATGGTCGCAGGGTCGTTGCGCCGGGGCATTCGGGGACAATTTTTTATAACATATTGGGCGAAGGCTTTGGGTGATTTCGATCAGAGGCCGCCGGGCGAAAGTTTTTTTAACATTCTGGGCAGGGGCCCGGTCTCAGTCTCGGGCGAGGTCTGGGGCATCCTCCACGGTACCGGCTTCGCCCGTATGCCCAGCTTCGGCCTCCCACCCCCCTTCGGCCTATTAGGCGATCGGCTGACCACCCTTGGCCGACGGAGAGTTCTTTCGCGCTTCGTCGAATAGCTGCGGCGAGTTCTTTTCCGCTTCGTCGAACATCTTACGAACTGCCTCGTGGTTCCTTCGAGACTCACGCGCCGAGCGTGCCACTTCAGCCATGGAGGCGGCGACGCCGATGATGAAGCGAATTAGCCCCAGCACGAAAAGGGCGAGCAGAATGCCGCCGGCAATCTCAATCACGGTCAGTTCTCCTCAAGGCTCATCGGTGTTGCGCGGGGAAGTCGCCGAGTGTTCCGGCTTTTTGGTGGGCTTCGTCGAGGTGTCCTTCGAGCTCTTTCTCAAGTTGTGATCGAGCAGTATCGAGGTCGGCTGCGGGGTTCTGGCCAAGTGTTTGCTCAAGCCCACGTAGATATGCTTGCCCATGGGGCTGCTTCCTTACCCCGCGATCCTGGCTAGCAGGCGCGCGACCGAAGGCGGATGCCAGGCGCCGCCTCGAGCAGACGGAACCTTGCGCGCGTTCAACTCCGCGGCGATCGCACGGGTAGTCGTGATGCCAGCCGCCTGTAGCTCGCGGATAGTGGGCGCCAGCGTGTCGGCATGAGCATCGGCCGCATCCTCGTTCACCTTGGCCAGCACCTTGCCATGCTTGCCCAGCACCTTGCCGCGGGCCTTGGCAGCCTGTAGCGCGGCCTTCGTGCGCTCGCTGATCATGGCGCGTTCCTTCTCCGCCACCGCCGCGTAAATGTGGAGCATGAACGGGTCGACGTCCGGGCCGATCTCCGCGACAACGAACTTCACACGGTTCGACATCAAGGCGGAAATGAATGCTACGTCGCGACTGAGCCGGCAGAGCTTGGCGACGATGACCGGCGCCTTGAGCCTCTTGGCGTGCTTCAACGCGGCTGCCAGCTTGGGCCGGCGAGCAATGGCGTCATGGCCTTTGCCGGTCTCCACCTCGTCATAGCTCGCCGCCAGCTCGAAACCATGCTGCGCGGCGAATGCAGCAACCGCCGCCTGCTGAGCCGCAAGGCCGAGGCCCGACTTGCCCTGCTGGGCAGTAGAAACGCGGGTGTAGACCACGGCTTGCATGGGATTTGGCCTTCGGTGTTCCAAGCTATCGGACGTATACTTGATACAGAATGCCGGTGGAGCAGTCAAGCGCCCTGCGCGCATCGATGGCGGCTATAGCCTATGTGCGTCAGATGGGTGTGGGCCTTAGATGTGTGTTTGCGCGGTGCTCATCACTGGCACTGCCATACAGGGCCGTTCCAGCGGCATTGCGTCATGGGCTGGGGCGGAGGAGGCATGTATATGGGCGGCGCAGGGTTGTCAGGCAACCGATCGAGCGCGCGCTGCTGCTGGTCAACATAGGCGTTCGACCATCTGCTGAAGGCCTGCCAGCGTGCAGCGCGTTCTTCACGGGTGAGCCCGTCATCGCAGCCGGCGAGGCTGGCGACAGCAAGGCACAAAAACATAATCCGGGTCATTGCATCCCTCTGTTCATCGCTGGTCCATGTTGTCGAATCCATGTTGTCGAAGTCCCATGCGCCGACTCGCACGCGAGCCGTAGCCCGACATTCCTCAATTGGCTATGACCGCGGTCACAATCCGGTTGTGTCTTTTATTGGTCGTGCTGCTCCTTGGCCTTGGCGATCACAGCGCGGGCTTGGCCAAGTGCTTACCTGGGCAACGTCACATCTACGGCACATCTTCGTTTTCGCTGCTCTCGCTCTCATGCTTCGCCTTCAGCGCCAGCAGGACTGAACGCAGCTGGTCACGTTGCTCAGGCTCGAGGCTTGCGAGGTCGACCTTGTGCACGTTGACGCTGGCGGATTGGATCGGTCCGCCATCGGCGCCGGTCAGCTCGGTGCGCTCCGCAGGGTAAAGCCTGGCCATCTTCGCCAGCATGTCGAGCGCTTTCAGCTTGTCGTGCGTCTTGATGCGGGCTTTCACGCCGAACTCTGTCGTCTCGCTGTCGACGCTCGCGACCGCAGCCATCTGCGCTCGCTTGACGCCAGTGAGATCCAGGTGCGGATTGCCCTCGTCATCGATCGAGACGAAGTCGGCCGCATTCACGCCCGCAACCTTGGCCAGTTCACGGATGATGCGATCAGGCGTAAAGTCGAGCTCGGCCATGATCTCGGCGTTGCGTTTATCAACCTCATTTTTGATTTTCGGTTTCTTTAAAAGCGAATTGGCGTAGACAGCAGCATTCTGGTAGTTGCGCCCATAACCTGCCGCTAACGCGGAGCGTGTGGCGTTGCTGGTCTCAACGAAAAGCTCGACGAACTTGCGCTCACGCGGATTGAGGGCGACGTCACTGCGTGCCACGGCACTCTGCGGCATCAGCCCACCACCATCGAAGTCGGAATTCTCATACCCGCATCATCGCACACAGGGGGCCTGCCTGAAAACCCTTCACCTCGAGGCGATCAGTGCAGTGTGGCGTCATCCGGCAAACCGGCTGAAACAAGCGCCAAAGCATATTCGCGGCCAGCAGAACGAAGACCGCGAGGCGCAAGCTCGCCCGCATCATCCATTGACTTGTACCGCCCCAGGCACCGGAAGGCTGCCGCCACTTCAGACGGTATCGGTGCGGCACCCGTCAACCATTGCCTGACAACTACTTCCGGCACATCGAAGATCTTCCCGAACTGCGCAGCACTGAGGCGCAAGTCGTGCAGGCACTGCTCAAAAAATCGTGGCTGCATTCGAAACCTCCTCTCGTCGGTTACGCGCTTTCAGATCTTTCCACGCAGTGCAGCGCATGCACGGAACACTGCCCCAACCATGTTTCTTTTCGCGTAAGCCTGTGCCTTTGCACGACAAGCATACAGGCTCCTCGAAAGGCGGAATATCACTCTCTTCAAAACCGAGACATCGGGGAAATATATCCGTGTTCCCTTTTCGCAGGCGCGCTTGATGCCAAGGCAAGCTGGCCTTCACCTGCAGCACATTTCCATCGCGTTTCCAACTGAGACCACTGGCACGTATGGCGATATTGCAGACATCCCTGCAAACGTACACGCCATGGTGCTCGAATTCCCGATCGCTCAGAGGCACGCGCTCGCCCACGAACAGACGACCCTCGACAACGTGCTTCAGGTCGACCGCATCCAACTTGTATGCCTTGGTCGGTATGGCGACACCGAGCCACTCGAGAGCACGAATGAAACCGTAGATGTGCAAGCTGTCCGGGTTCAGCAAGCGTGGCTTCCAGCACTCAGGCTCCAGGAAAGGCAATTCGGAATCGCGGGCACTTTGCCAGAAACGCCAGGCAGCGCGCTGGCGCAGCACAAGCGGGTACTGCAATACCTGTCCGCCAAAACTGTCGGGATCGTATTCGAAGTTCTCGAAACTATCGGTGTGGCGTCTTCGTGCGGTCATGACATGGTTCTCTCACCGGTTGACGGGGTGACGGGGATGACATGCGGGTTGCATTACGTGCGACGGCCGGAGCTGCCGTGGTGGCATTGCGTCCGCCGGGGATGGGCCGATCGCCGGCAGCACACGGTCAGCCTGCGCGAGGAGGGACGTCAGGTTGCGGCCGCAGTGCGCAAGGCCATCGCATCGAAACGACACCCGCCGGAATGGTCCAAAGCGGCTCGCAAGGGACATGGCCGGAACCCCGCCAAATGACCCTCGACGAAGCCATCACCGCCCTCTACGTCCGCGAGATCAACTGTGGCTGCAAGACCTTCTGGGCTGGCGGCATCAGGGTCTGGATCGGCGATCAGGTGAACGGTCACAAGGTCGAGACCATCTTCAGCCGCCACCGCATGAGCGAGGCTCACCTGGGAGCCGCTGACTAAGAGTCAGCGGCTCCCGTTCTGGACCATTTTCCATATGATCGCTTATACGGCGGTCCTTCAGGATAAGGCGCACAGTCGACGGCCCATCGATACGAGGAACGCAATGACCCGCCTAGCTGAAGCCCTAAGTTCAGTTAGGAGAAGGAATTGCTCTAAGGTCGGCGCCTCCAGGTGGGGCCTTAGGGCAGTTTCTACGGCAACTTTGGCTTTGTATATTTCATCTGACAGCCGGTCGGGAT
>Ga0308309_10000272_pt1 | contig 35380 bp, 32 predicted proteins | sample HubBroMetageWFT5_FD_192491 | JGI IMG/M metagenome (GOLD analysis project Ga0308309, IMG submission 192491) | Warmed and freeze-thawed soil microbial communities from the Hubbard Brook experimental Forest, New Hampshire - Hubbard Brook CCASE Soil... | ecosystem: Environmental > Terrestrial >...
TCTTCGCCATGACGCGCGCCATGCACTCTTCCTGTCCCGTCCAGTCGGGTGACCCAGCCTTCCGGAGCAATCAGCGCTGTCATCTGGTCAGCGTCGATAAGCATCGAGTCTGCGCCGCGCTGCGAAGTAAGTTCCGGCTGCTTGCCGTTTGCGCCTGCGATGGCCAAAAGCCTGCGCGCGCGAAATGCGGAGTCCAATTCCAGGGTGAGCTCACCTGCGGTCAACCGGGCCGTGCGGGATTCGGCTTCTGCGGGGCCAAGAATGTGGAGTAATTTCGCATCCCGGCCAAAGTCCAGACTGGCGCCGGTCACCAGAACTTCCTCGTCCATCCCCGCCTTCGCGGGCTTTTTCCCGGTATCTTTTTTCGCAGGTGGCTTGAGTTTCAGCCGGACATTTTGCAGCAGGCGGAGAGTGCCTTCCTCTGAGTTGTATTCCGCTCCCACGGCATCGCCGCTCCCGCTAGGAAAGGTAAATGTCACGGGCTGGTCGGTTTTTGCAGCGCCGGAACCTTGATCGAAAATCACGCCGCGGGTCTCGACGTGCACAATCTGCGGCGGCATTGCGTGATCTTTTGCCCTGCGCTCCGCGTCCGCCGCGCTTTCTAAATCAATCTCAACATCTCCGTTGCAGGTAACGCCGCCACTCCCTTTTCCGTACTGGCAGCTCTGGGTGTGAATCGTGTCGTGCCGGTCACCAGTTTTTCCAAAAATCGTAACTTTCACGTTCTCGAGCAAGCTGGCGCCCTGGTCCTTGAAATCTGTCGACTTCGAGGCTTCGACGGTGAAAATCTTGCGAGGCCCGTCCATTTTCGAGAACGTCAGCCCGCTGGATTGTTTCTGGACATTTACGGGCGCGGCCGGTGGCGCAAGTCGCCGTTCCTTGATTCTTTGCCAGCCGCGCTTCAGATACACGCCTGCCGTCAGGCAGGCCAACAGCAGTGCCACGACCGCGGACCAGCGCGCATACCGCGCCGCTTCGCTTCTTCGCATAGTTTCAGTTAAGCAAAATTCCCAGGGACTGTATAGAAGAGGGCGAGACGCGGAACGGGAAAAAGACTACCCGGCGGTTTCCGCAGAGGCCGCCGCGGTGGTGTCCGGCAAAATCCCGATGTTTGCCGCGGCCACGCTGTCCCGGTTCGTATTTTTCACCAGATACATGGCCTCGTCAGCGAGGTGCAAGAGGCCTTCTTTGGTGCGCGAATCGGTGGGATAAGAGGCCACTCCCAGGCTGGGCGTAACACGGATTCCCAACCCGTCCTCGTTGAGCCAGCGGGTCTCGCGAACAAGTTTGTGAAGACGGCGCGCCACGTTGAGCGCGTTGTCCTTGGCGGTTTGCGGCAGGAGAATCACAAATTCGTCGCCGCCATAGCGGAACGCAAAATCAATCAGGCGGCAATGGGCTTTCAGAGCGTTGCCAATTTCCGCGAGCAAGCGCGAGCCGACGAGATGCCCGTGCGTGTCATTCACCTGCTTGAAATGGTCCAGGTCGATAAACACGAGCGAGAACTGGTAGTTGTAACGTTGCGAGCGGTAGATTTCCGTCTCGAGAATGAAGCCCATGTGCCGGGCGTTGTAAAGGCTGGTGCAATCATCCGTGATGGTCAGTTCGTGAATTCTCTTTACGTGGCGGGCGTTCTCGAGCGCGATGGCGGCAAAGTCCGAAAGGGCTTCGAGCAGCTTGAGGTCGCGGTCGTCGAACCCTTCCGGGCCGAGGCAATTGATCAGCTCGATGACGCCGAGGCAGGTGTCGCGGAATTTGACGGGCACGGCGACGATCGATTGCGTTTCTGTTTTCGTTTTTTCGTCGACCTTGCCGAAGAAGCGCGTGTCTTTGGAAGTGTCCGGCACAACCACGGTTTCGCCGTGTTGCGCCACCCAACCGGCAATTCCCTGCCCTACCTTGATGCGAACATCTTTCAGCGCTTGAGAGGCTTTGCCGACGGCCAGCTCGAAGTAGAGTTCTTGTTTGGCTTCATCGAGCAAGAGCAAAGACCAGTTGTCCGGGCGCAGAAACTCGTCGATTTTCTCCATGATGGTGCGGAGAACCTGGTCGAGCTGCAGCGATGAGGTCAGCGCCTTCCCCAACTCCTGGAAGATGGCGACTTCGCCCGCTTCGCGTTGCTCGGCGGAAACCGCGGGATTGCGGCGGCGTTCCACGGCTGGAAACTGCTTTACTTCGTCCACGCTCGGTTGATCCCTAGTTCGAGAGTTTTACAAGCCAGGCTTTAGCCGCCGCGGAAGACAACACCACGAGCGCGATCCGGGGCTGGTCCGCGAATCTTTGCCAGTATAGGCGCCTCGCAAAAAGGGGTGCAAGATTCTCGTGGTACAGGCGTGGCCATCTTGCCATAGGCAGGTACGGTGCGTACCGGTGGCCTACTGCGACACCGAGCTTTTAGCGAACAAATGAACTGTGGCTGCTTTCGCGCAGGACCAGACAGCCGGAAAGCATGTCGTGGATGGCGCGCTTGCCGGGTGTCAGGCCGACGCAGAGGCAATCGAAGACGAAATAGTAGCCGCCGAGGACAGGGACGTGCACTAATAGGCGGCCGCCGCAAAAACGCAGACTCGCTCGCCAAAAGTCCACGGGCTTGCCTGCGGCGTCGGCTACATACAACCCCAAGAAGCGCTTTCCTAGAGTTGCGCGCCAGCGCGAACTCTCCGAGAGCGCAAAGTAGAGCCAGCTTTCGGCCGCGAAGAAACAAACACAGAGGGACAGGAAAGTCGGTCCCCACTGGACGAGGGTTTCGTTAAGAGGTGTTCCCGCGCGATGATTGAAAAAGGGATTCGAGATTCCCATAGCGGCGGCCGAAAAAGAAACAAAGACCGCGAACGGGATTACGAGAAGAATCAGATCGAGAATTCCGGCGATGAGACGAATCCAGAATCCTGCGTGGGGCAACGGTAGGGCCGCGGATAGGTCGTTGCGCTGAGTTACTCTTTGCTCTTCCAAGATGAGCTCCTGGTACCCTGAGACTGCGGGCAAACAGCCTTCGCTTCAATGACAGTCCTCTTCCGCCCTAACTCTGCCGTCACACCTGTACCACAGTCCAAGACATAAACTAGAGGCGATGTGGTCGAATGATCCTTGGGACTGAATGAACTTCCAACTTTATCGCAAGTCCCACTAAAACAATGCGTCTCCCGAAGCTCAACAAGCTATTTGAGGTAATGGAAATCAGAGGGGTGAAGGTCTTTGTCCATTGGTCCGTGCTCCTCGTCGGAGCAGTTATCTTGATTGGCGCTCTAGAGGAACCATTGCTTGCGGCCACCGTTCTAGCTGCATACTACGGCGTTATTCTGATCCACGAGTGCGGTCACATGATCGCCGCACAACACAAGGGATGTAGGGTGTGGTCGATCGAGTTGTATCCCGTCTGGGGAATCACCCGATTTAGCGAACCCTACTCCTATTTCGACCGCTGCGTCATCGCTTGGGGTGGCGTCGTGGCGCAGGCAATCGTTGCGGTGCCACTTCTAATTTGGACTGAAACATTCGGCTACACTCGCTTTCAGGCGGTAAACGCGATTCTCACCATCCTTGGTTTTTTTAGTTTAAGTGTCGCAGTATTCAACCTACTTCCAATCCGTCCCCTTGACGGAGCAATAGCCTGGGGCCTTCTCCCCGCATTCTTCAAGCGCCTGCGCGCAAAACCAGCCAGACGGGAACCCGGATGGCGATATTGGAGATAGATCCGCCGGCCCTTTTCAGATTGTTTGACACTTCGGCCCAGCACTCGGAAGCGTCGTGTCCATTCTTGCGACGCTGAAACAGAGAGAGAGCAGTACTACAAGCTTCTTCTGATTTCCTTGACCCCGTGGCCCAGGCGGCGCCGCAGAAGGGTCCTGAGTGTGACGCCATCGGCGTAGCCGACTCGTCCCGCGATTTCTTCGACGCTCTCATCGGTCGTCTTCAGGAGATGCACCGCGCGTTCCACGCGCAACTCCTGGAAATAAGTCAATGGAGACTTCCCTAACACGGCTTGCAAGCGCCGCGCCAGAGTTCTTTTGCTCGAACCGGTCGTTGCCGCGGCATCGCAGAGCGAAAACCCACGCGTCAGCCTGCCTCGCGCCCAGCGTTCGAATCGCTCGACGAGTGGATCGGAGTGGGCCAGATGATCGACCAGGATGTATGCAGACTGCGCGGGCCGCGAGTCGACAACCAAGTATTTTGCTGTCAAAGCGGCAAGCCTCGGGCTTTTCTGCCTGATGATCCACAGGGCCAAGTCCATATGGCTTAGGGCCGCTCCGGCCGTAACGATTTTCCCGGATTTTACGATCATGTGCGACTCATCGACGCGAACCTTCGGATATCTCTGGCGAAAGAATGGCGCGAGCCACCACGTTGTCGTCGCTGTTTGATTGTCGAGCAGTCCCGATTCAGCCAAGACAAATGTCCCGATACAGGCAGCGGCCGTACTTGCACCCCGGCTTGCCCACGAGCGAAGTGCTTTGGTTGCGTCACTCACGTCCGATCTGGCAAGAGCCACTTGCAGCGGGCCTGGCATCTTGTATCCTATCGCTGGAACTACGACCCAGTCCGGAACGGTACGCACGGGTGCGCTTGCAACCGGAACAACAAGCCCTTGCGATGTTTTGACGGCCTTGCGCACACCGACGATTGCGACCTCAAATCGCGGCGAAGCCAATCCAGACATTTCCGCGAGTTCGTTGGCAGTCTGAAACGCATCCAGCACCGTAGCCAAGCCGGTGTCAAAAACTCCATCCAGCGCGAGGACGTGGATCTTCATGGCAAGTATGATATCAATTTTGGCGATCCTGCCAATAGCCAAATCGACGTGTAAGAGCTATCTTGGTGATTCCTGGATAGTTCCCGGAAAAGGAGAATCAAGATGGTTAAGCTCGCACTGTTCGCGCGGTTAGAAGCAAAAGCAGGAAAAGAAAAAGAGGTGGCGAAGTTCCTGGAAACAGGGCTTACGCTGGCCAATCAAGAATCGACAACTCCCGTATGGTTCGCCTTGCGATTGGGGCCTACGACGTTTGGCATATTCGACGCGTTTAAGGACGAAAGCGGACGCCAAGCCCATCTGAATGGTCCGATCGCTAAAGCGCTCATAGCGCAAGCGCCTGAATTGTTCGCGAAGCCTCCGGCAATCGAGCAGATTGAAGTTCTGGGTGCAAAACTTCCCTGAGATCGGAGCGTCTCAGCGTACAAGCTTTCGATTCTCGCTTGCACATGCGTTGTTTGACACTGCCGCGCGACACCGCCTATAGTTTCGTCGAGGGATTTTTCGCGCCTTCCGCGGACTGGATTGTAGTCGCGCGTGTGTGGACTGGCCTTCGGCCTCGCCTGAACTGCCTAAGTGGCAGGCATCACGAAAAAAGGGCGCCCGCCGCAGCCGCTTAGTTCGCGATCGTGACGAAGTTTGATCGCTCCGCTGCTCCGCGTGTTTCGGCGAGGACAGGTTTCGATTCATGGCCAGTGGAACTTTTGGCGAACGCCTGAAGCGCGAGCGCGAGATGCGCGAAGTTTCGCTGAAGGAAGTCACGACGGCCACGCGCATCGGTCCGCGCTTCCTGGAAGCGCTGGAAAACGAAGAGTGGGACAAACTCCCAGGCGGCATTTTCAACCGCGGTTTTGTGCGTTCCATCGCGCGTTTTTTGGGCCTCGATGAAGAGAATCTGCTCGCCGAATATGACATGGCGCGCGGCGAACAGAGCTTGCCAGTCCCCCAGCCTTACGAAAACAAGATTCCCCGCCCGCCTATCTGGGTACCGATTCTGGGTGTACTTGCATTGCTTGCGGTATTTGGCGGGCTGATTGCGGGCGGAATTTATACCTGGCGGCGCTATGCCGCACATCGTGCCGCGAAGAAGTCTTCTTCCTCCGCGCTTTTGCCTGCGCACGCGCAGACGGGAACGGCGGGTGTGGTACCGGCTGTTAAGCCTTCTTCCGACTCTCTAACTTCTTCGACCTCTGTTCCCCTGGACCTCGCCGTTTCCACTTCCGCAGCTACACGCCTGCGTATCCTGGCGGACGGCACGTTGCTTCTTGATGCCGAAGTTCCCGCCGGAGAAACGCGGCACTTTTCCGCCAGCCGGCAGTTTGAAGTGACCGCGGCCGATTCCTCCGCGGTGTTGCTGGAATTGAACGGGCGAGCTATGCCGCCCATTGGAACGCCCGGAGCCTCCGGTACAATAGTGTTGAGCGAGAAAGATTTAAGGCAGGCATCCGGTGGAACCCCTCAGCTCTGAAGTTCTCGAAGATCTTCGCGCAGGCCGCGCTCCCCGCGAGCGCAAGATTGCAGTTTGCTCGGGCGGAGCGCACCTCGCACCCGCGGACCGCGCGGAAATCCTGGCGGTCCTGGCCGGCGATGCCGATGAGATGGTTTCCGAACGTGCACAGCAAGCGATTCTTTCGCAGCCGACGGAAACGTTTGTAGAAGCCCTGAAACGCGAAAAAGCCATACCTGCGCTCTTTGCCTACGCCGGAAAACATCTTGCGGACAAACCCGGTGTCTGTGACGCCATGGTGCAGAACAGAAATTGTTCGGCGGAGTTCCTGGTTCCGGTCGCGCGCCATCTTTCTTCACTCGGCATTACGGCGCTAATGGAAGAGTTGGAGCGCGTCAGCGAGTCTCCGGCCCTCGCGGCTGCACTTGAGCATTCCTCGTCCATCACTGTGGATCAGAAGCATCAGCTCCACGAACTGATGGGTTCGGCCATCGACGTGGCTGCGCTTGCGGAAGCGGCTGCGGAGGCCGAGCCTGACGTTGCCAAGCGTCAGACGCTTATTATGCGTCTCGCAAAAATGAGCGTTTCCGAGCGAGTGCAATTCGCGATGAAAGGGGGATCCGAGGCGCGGCGCACGCTCATTCGCGACTCGAACAAGGTTGTGCAGCGAGCCGTGCTGCAGTCGCCCCGGCTGACGGATCAGGAGGTCGAGGCTTTCGCTAACATGACCAGCCTCACGGACGAGATTCTCCGGCTCATCGCCGGCAACCGCAAGTTTCGAAAAAACTACGCCGTCGTGCGGAATCTTCTTAACAATCCGAAAACGCCACTGGACGTTTCGCTGCACATGCTCCCGATGTGCAATGTCATGGACCTCAAGAAGTTGACGAGCAACAAAAACGTGCCGGAAACCCTGCGCACCACCGCCACCAAACTGCAGCGCACGCGAGCTGAACTCAAAAAATAATTCTTCGAAGACACGACGATTCTGGCGGCCCTAGGCGCGCCGGAAATGCATCGCCGTTAATGCGATTTGGTCCTACAATCGTGCGCAGAGGCTTACAGTCATGCTCTTTCCATCCACAATTCACAGAGGCGCTGCGCTTTTGGTCCTGGGTATTTCCGCCGCGATGCTTCTTGTGCCTGTTCTCCGGTCAAACCAGAGCTCCAGGTCGAATCAGGAAAAAATTGCGGATCCCTGGGCGAATGCTCAGGTACTCCATGCTCCAGAGCTTGTGCGAGAACTTGGGAACGCCAAAGGCGCAAGTGACCCGACCATCATTTATGTGGGGTTTCGCACGCTCTTCGAGGGCGGACACATTCCGGGGGCGTCGTTTCATGGCACGGCTTCCAAGGAAGAAGGCCTCTTGGAACTGAAAAAATGGATTGCCGCGCTGCCGCGTTCCGCGAGTCTGGTCATCTATTGCGGCTGCTGCCCGTTCGATCGCTGCCCGAATATCCGGCCTGCGTACACGGCTCTTCACGACATGGGTTTTACCCACGTCCGTGCTCTCGTCCTGCCCACAAGCTTTGCGGCGGATTGGGTCGAGAAGGGCTACCCGATGCAGAAGGGCCTTTAAATACCGGGAGGGCCCCGAGCAACAAAGAGCGAATTGCGGGGGCGTTGCCGTGGAAATCAATCGCCTCGGCAACCCCAAATCCCTGAATTGCATCTGGCAGGACAACGGCTCGACCTGCAATGAGTCTGTCGGCCAGAACCACACGACATTGGCCTGACAACGGAGGAGCAAGATGGCGCTCTGGTCCAGCATCCGGTTCTCGCTGCGCATCCTCAGAAAGCATTGGAAACTCACCTCCATCGCAATCTTTTCTCTGGCCATTGCGATGGGAGCCGGTGCGGCGGGATTTAGTATCTTCAACGCACTCTTGCTGCGCCCTCCCGCCGTTCCCGCACCCGAGCAGTTGGCATCTGTTTATACAACCACGCCAACGGAGGAGTTCAGCGGCACCAACTACGACGACTACAAATATTATCGCGACAACAACCACGTCTTCTCTGACGCCCTGGCCTTTCCATACTCCATCGCAGTGCGCCCAATTTCGTACAACGGCCACTCTAAATCAGGGCTGATGAATGCGGTCTCGGATAATTATTTTTCGGTTCTCGGGATACAACCCATCCTTGGTCGGGTCTTCCCGCGCGGCGCGGACGACCGGCCGTCGGCGCTGGCGGTCTTGAGTTATTCCTACTGGAACTGGCTGGGAGCTGACCCGAACATTGTGGGAAAGACCGTGACGGTAGACCGCGTGCAGCTAACCATTATCGGAGTCGCACCGAAGAGTTTTGTGGGCACAATCTTCAGCGACCTCCCGGACATCTGGTATCCCCTGTCCGTAGACGCGGCCCTCAATCACCAAGCACAAGATTGGCGCGTGGACCGCAGCATCCATAATCTCGGCCTCATAGGGCGATTGAAACCGGGTGTAACGCGTCCGCAAGCGCTGGCGGACGTGCAAATGTTGTCAAAGCAACTCGCCGCGGCGTATCCAGAGACAGACAAAGACCGCCTCGCGCAGTTGACGGAAACAAGCATGCTGCCAGTCGATTCAGTATCGTCCGCCAAGATCATCTCGGCGATCCTTCTCGCGATCGTAGCCCTGGTCTTGTTCGCGGCGTGTTCCAACGTCGCTAATCTGCTGCTTGCGCTGGCAAGCACGCGCCGCCACGAAATCCTCGTCCGGGCCGCGATGGGAGCAACTCGCGTCCGCCTGATTCGCGAGCTTTTGGTCGACAGTACGCTCATCGCGGCCGGCGGTGGATTATTTGGCTTCTTGCTGGCGTGGCTCGTACTCCGGCAGTTGATGCAATACAAGCCTTATATCCCAGGCATTGGCCTACTTCCTTTGACGATTGATTTTCGGCCGGACGTCAGAGTCGTAGCCGCGACCGTGGCGCTGATTTTTGTGACTGGGCTTGCAACGGGCGTAGTGCCCGGACTGTACAGCTCCTCGCCCAATCTGGCGGGAGCACTGAGCGGAGAAATCGCCGTAGGCGGAACGCGCAAAGGAAGGATCCGAAACGCGCTGGTGGTCATTCAAGTGGCCGTTTGCACTGTGGTGCTCATCGGCGTTGGTTTGTGTTTTCAAAGTATGAGCAATCTGCAGCACGTTAATCTCGGATTTTCTGCCCGCAACCTCGCGATCTTGACACTCGATTTGCGAGCTAATGGCTATTCGGAGGAGCAAGGCCGAAATATATACACAAGAATGCGGCAGGCCGCGGCGCAAATTTACGGCGTAGAATCGACTGGCTTGGCCAGCGACTTGCCTGTGAGCGGGAATGGCGGCCACGAAGAAAACGTTCGCATGGAAGGATCGCCCTCCACGAGTCAGCAGGCGGCCAGTATTGCCTCTATCGGTGTTGACGAGAATTACTTTTCCACCCTCGGAATTCCTGTGTTGGCAGGGCGCGTGTTCACTCCGGCGGACACCGCAAAAGGCCCCGCAGTAATTGTCATCAATCATTTGATGGCGGAAAAATACTGGCCCGGACAGAATCCCGTCGGCAAGACGGCACACATCGAAAACGGCAATCAAGTTGTCACCGTCGTTGGTGTGGTCGGCGACGGCAAATATGTTGATATCGACGAACCTGCTCGTCCATTTATCTATTTCGACATAAACCAGCGCTACCAGTCCGTCGTCTATCTCATGGCGCGCACGCAGGGCAACCCACATCAGTGGCTCACGCCAATGTCCGAAGCTCTACAGAAACTAGACTCGCAACTTTTCTTCCAGACACTCACGATGGATGAGTGGATGGATATCTCGCTGTACGTGCCACGAATCACATTGGCCTGCACCGGTGCTTTCGGATGCATGGCGTTCGTCCTGGCAGCTGTGGGGCTTTACGGAGCAGTGTTCTACGCCGTAAGCGAAAGAAAAAAGGAATTGGGCATCCGGGCCGCGCTTGGCGCTGCGCCTCGCGACCTGTGGAGAATGATCTTGCGACAGACCACTGTCGTGACGGCCACGGGGGTGTGCCTGGGGATTGCCGGCGGAATCATCGCTAGCACACTCGTCCGTTCGCAGTTGTTTGGAATTCGTCCCGTGGAATGGAGAGTGTTTCTCGCCGTTGGACTCACGATGGGCGTGATGACTATACTGACTGCGTATTCCGCGGCGCGGCCGTGGATGCAAGCCAATCCAATGGAATCCGTCCGCCACGCCTAAATTCAGCGTAATTCCCGTGCACTGGATTCTGTGCGGCCCGTTCGAAAGAGAGCGCTAGATTTTGCGCAGAACCACACAGCTCGCAATCATGTCGTGAATGGCCTGCTTTTTCTCGGTGAAGCCCGCCAGGATGTAGCCGATCGCTAGAGGAATCATGTGCGTGATGATTCTCGCGAAGAAGCGTCCCGAGGCCCGGCCGAACGAAATCGGCTGTCCAGTCATGTCGGTCACTTTCAGATTGAGCATCTTCTTTCCCAGCGTCGCTTGCCATGCGGAACTCTCCGAGAGTGCGTAATACAGCCAACTCACAAGAAATATGATTCCAAAAAATCCGAAGATGAACCCAAGGCCCAAGAAAGCGGCCACGTCGTCACTGATATTTTCGCCGGACCCAATTTTGCTGAGGGCTGCCCCCGCGCCCGTCAACACAAAAAGAGGAATCAAGAGTATGACGAAAGCTATTCCTGAAATTACACCATCGATCAGGTAGGCAACAAACCTCAACCAGAAGCCGGCGTACGCCACGCCGCTGTAGCCCGCGCTTGCGGTGGCAATCGGTGCCGGCGGAATCGGGCCGCTGGTGATTGAACCCGAAGCAGGAGCTGGAGCAACAAGAACAGTGACCGCTTGGCCGCACGTAGGACAGAATGCCGTCGCATTGGAAATTTCGCTTCCACATTTTGAGCAGTACACAGAGTCTCCTTGTTGTGTGAATGGTCAAGCAGGGCGCGCATTGCGCGAATCCTACTTCCCCCCGTAGCGCTGGTCAATCACCCGCGGTGTCAGTTGTTTCCAAACTCGCCCCGATCAACCGTCGCTGCGATTCAATCTCCTTACCTGTTATACGATTTTGAATCCTCATTGGTTCAATTTCGGCCTGCAATTTTCGCGACTTCCAGGTGCAAAAAGCCGTGGGGCTGCCCAGAGGATAATCGATAGATGACTAGTTTTCTGGCTAGTCCGTTCCAAATCGATGGCTCCTATGTCCACTACAAACGCGGGTGCTTACGGTGAAATCCGGTGGCGTCTTGGTAGGCCCGCGCGAACGCCAGCAGCTTCGCTTCTCCGTACAGATTTCCAAGGAATGTGAGGCTCACCGGAGTGCCGGGGCCGCCCACGTTTTGAAAATCGCTGGGATCGTCAGTCGGCGGCTTCGGAGCATCATCGCCGCGCAAGCCGTTGGGCAATATCACTGACGGATGGCCAGTAAGATTCGTGACGACCAGCTGCTCGCCCCCGTTCGTCGGCGCCACAATCACGTCAATCCCCTCAAACACTTTCGCAACCGCGTCCATGGCCATCCGCCGCGCCCGGCTCGCCTGGATGTACTCGACCGCCGGAATGAACCTCGCCGAGCGAAACGAGTTTGGCCAGTCAAAGGGCTTTTGGGACGTAAGCAATTTGTCTTTGCCGGTCCGCGTCAATTCATCAAACGCTGCCGCCGCTTCCACCGAAAGCATGGTCTGTATGGATTGGTAAGGAAATTTCGGCATTTCCACTGCAATGAGATTCACGCCCATCTCTTTCAACTTAGTGAGCGCCGCGTCGCTGTATTTTCGGTCGTACTCCGCACGGGCTCGGGCCGCTTCCCTGCGCCGCTTCTGCTCGTCTCGCTTTTTTTGCTCTTCGGGAGTCGCTGCTGGTTCTTCTGCTGCCGCTCGCGGTTGTTCTTGCGGCTTGGGTTCGAAATCCGCCTTCAAATAACCCACTCGCAGCTTGCGCCAATCCAGCGCCGCATCCCAATGGAACGCGGCATTCTTCACGCTAAGGTCGGCACCGTCCGGCCCATAAATGGCTTCAAGCACCAGCGCGCAATCTTCCACCGCGCGGCAAATCGGCCCAAGTTTGTCCATACTCCATGAAAGCGCCATCGCCCCGGTCCGCGGCACGAGCCCAAACGACGGCCGCAAGCCCGTGCAGCCGCAGCGCGTCGACGGCGACGAAATGGACCCCAGCGTTTCCGACCCAATGCTGAAGGCCACGCATCCCGCAGCCGTCGCCGAAGCGGGTCCTGCCGACGACCCGCTCGACCCTTGCCCCGGATGCCAGGGATTCCGCGTCACGCCGCCAAACCAGTTGTCGCCCAGCGCCAAAGCACCGAGCGTCAACTTGGCCACCAGTACCGCGCCCGCTTCGTCCAGCCGTTTCACCACCGTGGCGTCTTCATCGATCGTCTGGTTTTCGAATCCGCCGGCGCCCCAAGTCGTCCGATAGCCTTTTGCGGCTAGCAAATCCTTTGCACCCCACGGCAATCCGTGCAGCGGCCCACGATATTTTCCCGCGGCAATCTCCCTGTCTGCCTCTTTCGCGTGCGCTCGCGCGCGGTCCTCGGTAAGCGTCACAACAAATTTCAGCGTGGTGTCGTAACGCTTCAACCGTTCCAGGTACATCTCCGTTAGCGCCAGCGAGGAAACTTTCTTTAATCGCACCAATTCGGCCAATTCGCGCACGCTCGCAAACGCCACCTCTTCCAAGTCTTTTGGCGTAGCTGGAGCAGCGATTAGCGACGGCTTCGAAATCCGTGCGGGCCTCCTCTCGGTTTCATATTTCGTCCCCGGCACTACCGGATCAAAAATCAAACAGGGCGCAACGGAATTCGGAATGTGCAGAGCATAAACAGCCTCGTAACTTTTGGCTTGCTGGTTCAGGTTATCCAGAATCATCTCTTTTGTTTCTTCCGGGATGGGCACATCCGCGATGGCTGCGGCATTATCTATCATCTCTTTGGTGATCTTGGCCGCCCCTTGCGATTGCGCCTGCGACCAAAGGACGCCGGGAAACAGCGTCCCGCCAAGCCCCAGTCCTGAACAAGCGCTCAAAAATCGTCTGCGATCCAGCATCGGCGTTCTCCTTGGCACAACTCAGGCGCGCGATTGTAATACAGGTAGGGCCCTCGATTGTTCGGTTGGCTGGGATTTCACTGGCTAGGGCGAGCGATTGACTAAAGGAACAGCGTCCGGCGGAGAACTCCCACCGGACGCTGCTTCAGATTGTTGCGAAATGTTTCGGTTGGGCTTCAGTCTCTGTCGTACTTGGCAATCCTCAAGCTGGTGGATGGCCACGTCCGTCGCGCGAATGGCTTCCACGCGATGCCCGCCGAAATCGTGCGCAGCGTGCTCCATGTGTTCCTTGGCGCGACGTAGAGACGCGATCGCCTCTCGGATTTCCGGATGCGGTTCCGCCGCGGTTGCCGTCGTGGTGTTGGGTTGCGGAGCCGCTGTTGGCACGGCATTCGCATTGGCCTTATTCGGAGCGGCCGGAGCCGACGCCGTATAGGCAAATGTTACGACCAGAACCGCCAGAGCAAATGCAATCAGGATTCTCGTTTTCATGAACCACTCCTCCTCGTCCGATTTACGGCTCGGACAGCCTTGAGTTCCTCGATCCACCGTCTGCGCCTTCGCCATGATGAACTGGCCAACCTGATCCCGGCAACTGCGCTAAAGAGGTATGCCCGGCTCACGGGAGCCGTCGCACTCCCTCTTTCATAGGTCATCTTCCTGAACATGAACAGAGGAATATTTTGGCGAGCGTACTATCAGAGAATACCCATCAGGCCACCACAAATCCCCTATCTTGAAATGGCCTCAGCTCCCAAAAGCTCTGCTGGCGTCTGGAGGAAATAGTTCAGAGGTTGTGGGAAGCTGCCAAATTTCTTCTACTCGCTTGACCTGTGCGATAAAATGCACATTACTGTCGTCTTTGAAGGCCCATTTCACTTCTCCTGCCGGAGGAACACCATGGCGCGTCAGCCTGCGATAAGAATCTGGGTTGGCACCCGCAAAGGCGCCTTTGCGTTCACTTCAAAAGACCGCAAGAAGTGGGACTGCGATGGCCCGTTTTTCGCCGGGCAGGAAGTGCATCACGTCACACAGGATCCTCGCGAGCCGAAGCGCCACTACGCGGCAGTCGGCAACGTCTGGTTTGGACCCCATCTTCATGCCAGCACGGACAATGGCAAAACGTGGCAGGTCTCGGAAAAAGGACTCGAGGTCAAAGGCATCACGGGCAAATCGTGGCAAGTCACTGAAAAAGGGATGGAACTCAAGGACCTCCCGGATGCCACACTCAAGCGCATCTGGCACGTCGCTCCCGGCGCAACTGACGAACCCGGTACGGTTTATCTCGGCGCCGATCCTGGCGTGCTGTTCCGCAGCGGCGACAACGGCGCGAATTGGGAAATGGTATCTGGCTTGTGCAATCATCCGACACGCGAGAAGTGGACACCCGGAGCGGGCGGTATGATAGTTCACTCGATTCAATGTCTCGGCAAAGGCCGCCTCATCGTTGGGATTTCCGCCGCAGGGGCATTTCGCTCGAACGACGGTGGAAAAACCTGGTCCCCATTCAATGGAAATGTTCTCGTCAACTTTGCGCCCGAAAAATTTCCCGAAGTCGGCCAGTGCGTTCACAAATTGAAAGCCCATCCCCGCAACCCGGAAGCGCTCTATCAGCAGAACCACTGCGGCGTGTACCGCGCCGGGTTTACCGCGGAGAAGTGGACCGATATCTCGAAGGGCTTGCCCTCCCGGTTCGGCTTTGGTTTGGCGGTTCCCGCCGCTGAAAAAGACACTCTCTTCACAATCCCTATTCATTCCCCCGAGGAACGCTATGTCCCCCAAGGCAAACTCCGCGTAGCGCGCAGCCGCAATGGCGGCAAAACCTGGAAGCTGCTGACAAAAGGTTTACCTCAGTCCGATGCCTACGACCTCATTTTGCGCGAGGCGATGACCTCCGACGACCGCGACCCGGTTGGCGTTTACTTCGGCACTGCTGGCGGAACTCTCTTTCACACGCGAGATGCGGGGGACTCCTGGCATGTTCTTTCGGCACATCTCCCGCCGATCTATTCGGTTACTGCTGCGCTGCCCTGAAAGCCCGGCGCCGAAATCGTTGTATTGGCCCCGCAGCGAGGAGCCGCCGCGCCCTAATTTCTTTTCGAGAGTGCAAACGCCACATACACTCCACCGGAAGGCGACTTGAGATCCTTCCCGCCCCCCGCAGCAATCACAACGTACTGCCGTCCGTTCACAGCGTAGGTCGCTGGTGTCGCGTTGCCAGAAAAAGGCAGCGTTGTTTCCCACAGCAATTCGCCTGTAGCTTTGTCGTACGCCCGGAACTTCTTGTCAAAATCACTCGCCCCGATAAAGACGAGCCCTCCCGCCGTCACCACGGGGCCTCCATAGTTTTCCGTGCCAGTATTTTTCAGTCCCTTCGCTGCAAGCTCCGGATATTCCCCCAGGTTCAGCTTCCAAACGTATTCACCGGTGTTCAGATTAATTGCGTTAAGCGTTCCCCACGGCGGAGCAAATGCGGGATAGCCGTCCGGATCCAGGAATTTGTGGTAACCCGTAAACCGATACTTCATATCTGGCGGCGGAGGTTCCGAACTTGGCAGTTCCTTGGACTTCCCACTCACAAGGAAGTCAACCAGCGCATAAAGTTGGCCATCATCGAAGTTGGCGAACGCCGGCATTCTCCCTTTGCCATTTTTGATCGTTGTCCCAATCTGCAGCTGCGACAGTCGGTCTCCGACGCCGACAAGTGATGGCATGGCAGGCGGGGAGCCGGTCATCTTCTCGCCATGGCAGACGCTGCACTGGCTCATATAAAGGGCCTTAGGACTGTTTTCTCCTGCGTCAGGCGCCAACGCCCCCGTCCAGGCCATCTCGTTTGCATTCACATAAAGAATTGCGGTTTGCGGATCAACAGCGGAGCCGCCCCACTCAGCCCCGCCATCGAATCCAGGAAAGATCACTGTATCTTTTCCCACACTGAACGGCACAAATTGCCCTTGGCTGCGAAATTCTCGAAAATGCTCGAGCGCCCATTGGTGTGCCTCGGGAGTCCGCTTCGTCAGCATATCCTCGCTGAGAAACTGCCGCGCAAATGGCGCCGGCTTAGCTGGCAAAGGCTGTTCGGGCGCAGCGACCTCGCCCGGCACATCGCTCGGCGGATATTTGCGGTATTCAATCGGGAAGAGCGGCTTCCCGTTTACCCGGTCAAATAAATAAACAAATCCCTGCTTCGTCGTCTGCGCGACTGCGTCGATCTCCTTGCCGTCGCGGTTTACAGTTACAAGTGTAGGCGGCGAAGGAAAATCGCGGTCCCATAAATCATGCCGCACTCCCTGAAAATGCCAGATCCTCTCGCCGGTCTCAGCATTCAAAGCGATCAGACAATTTGCAAACAAATCATCGCCCGCACGGTTAGCGCCATAAAAATCAAACGCCGCCGATCCCGTCGGCACATAGACAATTCCCCGTTTCGGATCGACCGCCATTCCGGCCCAATTATTCGCCGCACCGCTGTACTTCCACGCGTCTTGCGGCCAAGTCTCGTACCCGAATTCACCAGGGTGCGGGATCGTGTGAAACGACCACCGCAATTTCCCCGATCGCACATCGTACGCGCGCACATCTCCGGGCGCCGCAGGAAGAGTCTCCGGGTTCCGCCCGCCGACAATAATCAAGTCTTTGTAGACAACACCCGGGCTGGTTAAGGCCACCGATTGCCGCTCTGGATTGCGCCCGAGATCGCCGCGCAAATCAATTCTTCCTTCATTCCCAAAAGTTACGATCGGCTTGCCACTACTTGCATCGAGCGCATACAGAAAATTCATCACCCCCACCAGAATGCGTTTGTCCTTCTCACTTGACCAATAAGCCAGCCCGCGATCCGGTTGCGTCCCCTTAATGCCAGAATCAAATTTCCACAAAAGTTTGCCGCTCGCGGCATCCAAGGCGAACACTCTCTGCGTCGGAGTAATTCCATACAGCACTCCATCAACAACGATGGGACTTGTCTGCAGCCCGCCCTGTTCGCCCGTATCAAAGGTCCAAGCAACTTTCAGCTCCTTCACATTCGCCCGGTTGATTTGCGTGAGGCTGGAGTAATGCATGTTCTCCGGCGCGCCACCATAGGCGGGCCAATCACGGTTTTCTTCACCGGAGCCACGAGAGCTGGAGTTGGCAGACGCCTGGGGTGCGCCGACCAGAACGTTAAGCCGCGCCGAAAAAAACGAACTCGAAGTCGCTAGCACGCCGCAAATTGCCAATGCCCAAGTTCGGAGTCTCTTCATGTTGCAACTCCCCAAAGCTTCTCGCGAGTGCAGTCTCTTAGGACCAGTTCTCGGAGACGGCGCATCTTACTCCGGAACGAATCTGCGCAGTTTCTGAATCTGCCTTTCCAAATCCAAGTCTCTAAATCTGCGTGGCAACGCTCGGTGAGGCTGATATAATCCGCCTGCTTGTGCCACTCTGTTCCGCAGGCAGAGTGCATAAACGAGGCAAACAATGTCCGCACCTATTTCGTGGCTGATTGCATCCCTAATGTTCCTGGCCTTGGCGGCCGGTGGAGGCCGCATCCCTGCCTCGCCGGGACACGGTCTGCTCGTTGTGGCCAACCAACGCGAGCACACGACCCTTCTCGTCGATCCCCTGACGCGCGAGGAACTCGCCAAAGTCACCGTTGGAGTCAACGGCCACGAAGTTGCCGTCTCGCCCGACTCCCGCTTCGCGTTCGTTCCCATCTACGGCAATTCCGGCGTCGGCAAACCCGGCACGGACGGCGCTACCATTGACATCATCGATTTGCATGATCGCAAACTCACAGCCACCATCGACCTCGGCAAGCCGCTTCGTCCTCATCGCGCCGAATTCGGCCCCGACGGCCTCCTCTACGTTACAGCTGAGCTCGCCAAAGCCGTCGACGTCATCGATCCCGCCACGCGGAAGGTCATCGCGGAAATTCCGACAGGTGCGATCGAATCCCACATGATCGTAATTTCCCCCGATGGCCAACGCGCCTACACCGCCAACGTCGGCGCAGGGAGCGTGAGCGTGTTGAACCTCAAGCAGCGCACCCTCGTCACGGTCATCCCCATCGCACAAACCGTCCAGCGCATTTCTATTTCACCTGACGGCAAGCGTGTCTTCACCCACGATCAAGGCACTCCCCGCATCGCCGTCATCGACACCACCAACAACAAGGTTGCCAGTTGGATTCCCCTCCCTGCGACGGTCTATTCGTCTTCGCCCACTGCCGATGGCCGCAAGCTTTTGGCATCGTCTCCCTCCGGGAAAATCTTCGTCATAGATCTGGCCAGCGCAAAGCTTGAAGAATCCTTCGACATTCCGCCCGCGCTCGGCGAACTCCTTCTTGCCCCAGAGGGCAAGCTAGCCTTTGTAAGCTGCCCTCAGGCCGGAACGATTGAAGTCCTGGATGTCCCCGGCCATAAACTTCTGCAGCCGATCAAGCTAACCCCTGGCGTGGATGGCCTCGCCTGGGCTTCCGCGATTCCATAATCTCTTCAAAGAACGAACATGGGCAATCTCAAACTCACGCGGATGCCTCGCCCATGAACATCGACTGGATTCGCAATCTCTGTCTCTCGTTTCCACAAACCACCGAACAGATTCAATGGGGCGAGGTCCTCGTTTTCAAAGTAGCCGGCAAAATTCACGCTCTGACGGTCCTCCAGCCCGCCAAAACTTGGCTGACTTTCAAAGTTTCCCCAGAGAATTTCGCGGAGTTGACCGAACGCCCGGGAATCATTCCGGCGCCTTACCTGGCTCGCGCCAAGTGGGTTGCTCTGGAAACGAAAGACGCTCTTTCGCCCGACGAACTTTCCCTGCTGTTGCGTGAATCCTATGACTTGGTCGTTGCCAAGCTCCCCAGGAAAACCCGCGAAGCCCTGGCAAGCGCCAAGCCTTCGACGCGACGCAACCTCCCCAAAAGCATCGCATCGAAAAAAGTTGTCCAAACACGCCGCCACAAAAGCAAAAAGCCCTCTCGCTCAAGAAAGGGCTTCTAACTACTTTCGATCTGGAATCTTTTTAGGGCTACGCGGTAGCTTTGGAATCAATGCTGCGGCGGAGTGGCTTGGCGCCGGGAAGCGGGAAGCTCATGTGCCAAAAATTTGAGTCCGCTGAAATAAACTCAACTCCGATGTACGTCTTGCTTTCCCGGTCGCGTTTCACGGATACCACTCGGCACTCGACAGTCCGGTCGCTGTTTTCATTCACCAGGATCAGCATCTGTCCCACAACTACTGGTTGCTCCAGCTGCAGCAACGCTCCATGGCGGTTCACGGAGTGCGACTTGGCTTTTACGCGGAACTTATCTCCGCTCTCATCTTGCCCGTGCACAGTTATCGGCACCGTGATGCTTACTCGCAACGTCCGGCGCCGCTCTTTACAGCGAAAATGTAGTATGGCCATGAGAGACACTGACCTCTCGAGTGATTTTGACGACTCGGGGACCTAAGCCGGCCCATACGGGACTGGCTTCAGCATTATCACCCTAGTGAATATAACGCTGAAGTGAACGGTCGACACGAGCGAGGTAACTACCACGAACGTCGTCCACATCGTTCGTTATTCTGCATTTTGGCACTTTCCCCGACAATAGCGGGACGGTACCAAAATATCGCCTATTGTTCCGGTACTCTAGTACGTTACCTGCTCGAGTGCAACCCCATTTTGGGAATTCAGCTGCTTTAATTAGTGCACGCAGGCGTCCAAGTGTTTCGCTCTTCCTAAAAATGAATCAGGTTTGACGATCTGTAGGTGTCCATTTTGACATTCCCGCCTGAGTTCGGTCTTGTCTGATCCCCTAACCGTTTTGTATTCTGTGACTTAGAGACCTAAAAGCGGTCTAAGCCTAGGTTTAACCATCGAGATCGATGAATTCGACCTGCCAGGGTCTAACCTCCAAGTCCAGCCGTGCCACCGTCACAGGCAGCTGAAAGCGCTTTGGTCCGGCACTTCCCGGGTTAACGTAAAGCACGCCATCCTTCTCCGTCTGACCGGGCTTATGGGAATGTCCACTCACCACAATCTGAAATCCACTGGCTGCCGGACTTATATCTAAGCTCTGCAAAATGTGCAACATATAGATGGTTGCAAGACCGGCTTGGACAACCTCGCTGATTGGAAGTGCCTGCGCCCATTCTCCCTTATCAGTATTTCCGCGCACGGCCACCACGGGGGCAAGGATTTTCAAAGTCTCAAGAATCTCCAGCCTACCCACATCCCCGGCATGTAGGATCAGATCCGAACCACGCAGCGCGCGCACGGCCTCCTCTCGCAGCAGTCCGTGCGTATCCGAGATCAGCCCGAGGATTCTTACCTCTTTACTCAATTTTGTTCTCGCGGGAGTAGGAATTACACACCGGCCTGTCAAATCCTCAATGCTTTTGGATCTAGCTGCCTCCGAGCACCTTCACGATCTCCAGCCCATTCACTCGCGCTCGCTGAACCGTCAATCCCCAATGCAGATGCGGACCCGTCACGCGGCCGGTCGCTCCGACCTTCCCCACAACAGTTCCCGCAACTACCTCATCGCCAACTTTCGCGTCGATCTCTGAGAAATGGCAGTAAAACGTGTAAACCCCCAATCCGTGATCAACGAGGACAGTGTTCCCGGAAAAAAATAGTTCTTCCGCCAAAACCACACGCCCTCTTTGCGCCGCATGGACCGGAGTGCCTGTCGGAGCAGGAAAATCCACACCGCCGTGCGGCGAACCAGGGTGCCCATTCAGGACGCGGCGCTTCCCAAAGTTGCTTCCCTTAAACTCCCCATCCAAGGGAACGCGAAACGGCCCATCCCACAAACGCTCCGGTGTCACCCGATCATAAATTTCTCGCAAGCGCTTCGTCTCCGCCTCCGCGCGAGCCTCCTGCTCGGGGTTAGGCTCGACAAACTGCTTTTTCACCGTCAGCTTCTCCGTGGCGAAGTGTCCTTCTTTCACTTCAATCGTCGCCCGGCAGTTCGCGCGTTCGCCGCTCTGCAACTGCGCCGTAACGGTGAACTCGTACTTCCCTGCCGCTTTCTCCAGATCCACTCCAAGCAATGCCGTCCGCACTTCTAAACTCAATTCTCCGTGCCTCTTCTCTCGCTCCTGCCAAAAAGGAACGTCCCGCTCGTTCCATCTTCCCGCGGCTTCACCAAGCGGTTTCGCGCTGCGTATCTGCGCAAGCAATAGCGTACCTTGCGCTGCCTCTGGACTGCTTAGTCTTAGCTCCACCCCGTTTCCGCAATCTTCGGCATGAGCTGCGTCGGCAAGCGAGAATGCCCCAACCAAGACAACGGATGCCCCAATCATTAAAGAAAGCCTTCGCAATCTGCCCTCGCCAAACCTCATTGCTTCGGCCGCAAAGCTTGCACCCGCGGTTCCACCTTTGCAAATTGCACTCGCCCCAACTTCGAGCCCATGATCGCTTTTTCGACGTTTAGAAACATGTCCGGATTTTTCGTCTTCTCTCTGAGCTCCTTCAAGAAGGGCCGCACCTTCGCGAAAATGAAAAACAATTCTCCGCAAAACGATGGTGTAAAAAACAGCTTCTCGCTAAGCACGCCATTCGCCACAAAGGACGTTGCTATTCCCCAATAGCTGAGCACTTGTCTCATCCAATTGTTCTCTTCCGTACCCATCGTCATCGCGACTTTCATGAAGTCATCCGCGCTGTTTGGCCAAAACGCCGTCAGCCACCACTGCCGCGCCTTACGCATTTCCGGTTCGCGCCTCAAGTCATACAGCTCGAGAATCAAGCGCGCATCTTCGACAGTTGGTCTCTTCGCCATCGTTTTTCTCCTGAATCTTTCCGGCGAGTGATTCTACCTTCTGGACCTGCCTTTTTTACCCCCGATTCCATGATGTTTGTCGTCAGTGTAAAATCCGCGTCCATCACAGCCATTGTTTTAAGGTGCTCTTCTCTCTCCGAACGCGCGAAATTCCCGCTATTTACTCGGGCAGCTGGGTCGTGGATGATGCATGGTCGAAATTGGAATACCCAGTCGAGGAGAGCCTTCATGCGCAATAAACTTGCCACCGTATCCGCACTCGCGATCTTCACACTTTTCGGGTGCGCTGTGCTCAGCGCGCAACAAACTCCGCCTCCGTCCACAGCCACTTCCTCCGCGCAAAAGCAGACTGAAACGGATGAATACACGCGTTACGAACTTCTCGCTCCCGAAACTGCAAGTTTCAAGATTTATTACGAAGTGACCGCTACTACGCCCGGCGCAAAGTTTTTCTACAATCCCATTCGCAAAGGTAGCGCGGCAAGTGACGAAGCCGTTTTCGATTCGATGACCGGCGATGCCCTTCATTTCGAAGTCGTCAGTGGCGCCGAAGCACGCAAGGATCCGCTCATGGCAGAAGCGGATGCGGACACCAACTTCATCAAGATCTCTCTAGCGCGCCCCGTACCCTCAGAAGGTCAAGGCAGAGTTCTCATCCTCAAAACCTACAAAGACGCGAAGAGTTACTTTCGTGAAGGCGACGCCATCGTTTTCAATCGCCCTCTCGGCATCAAGCGAAACAAAATCGTCCTGCCTGCTGGCTACGAACTGGTCGGCTGCAACGTCGCGTCGCAAACCTTACCGGAACCGGATGGCCGCATCGCTATCAGCTTCCTGAACTCCGGCTCCGGCGAAGCGTCATTAATTCTCCATGCCCAGCTCGGCGCCCAAACCGGGCCGTCCGCCGCGCCGCACCCCTCAACTCAAGCCCGCAGTTGGGAATCCCCCTTCCAAGGTGAAACCGAGCGAGCACGTCTCTCCGAACGTGCCCATCAAGACCGCGACATCGTCTACTTCCTGCAGCAGCCCGAAACGCATGCCTTCAGCCTCTACCACGACTATACGGAATCCCATGAGGGCGCCGACAAGTACCTGAACATCGTCCGCGAAGGAAGTACAGTTTCCGACCCGTCCGCCTACATTCTCGATACTGGCGAAAAGCTCCCAACGAAGTTGATGACCGGCGCCGATCTCACCGCCACAAAAATTGAGGTTGGCGAGCCTGTAACTCCTACGACGCAAGTCGTCCTGATCCCCTTTCCGCCAGTGAAAAAAGGCCAATCCATCCGTCTCCGCATCTCCGAAACTTACACCGCGCCAACCAGCTACCGCCTCGACGGCGACGAACTGATCTTCGACCGCAGTCTAGGCCGACCTCGCAACGCCGTGGTCTTGCCCACAGGCTGGTATCTCATCGCGAGTACTATCCCCTCCACGGTTACGCAACTTCCCGACGGCCGTATCCGCCTCGATTTCTGGAATGGCCGTCCCGATTCCGTCGACGTCCTAATCAAAGCAAGACGCCGCACCAAATGACCCGTTGTAGGGGAGGGGCTTGCCCCTCCCTACCGTAGCGAGCCGGGCACGAACTGTCCAAGGCAACTCTCGAACATGGCACGCCCGAATCGCTTCAACGCTCGACAACTACGCGAGCTCTCTTTCTTCCGCACTCGATCAGCGCCTTGCACGCCTCCAGGCACGTCTCTTTAAATTCTTTAGCGATTCCCATTTCAACGCCTTCTCCCAAAAGTAAAAGCGCGGCTCCGTGTACCTGCGCGACCAGCGCCATCGCCAGCTTCGCATAATCTGAGGGCTCTCCCCCAAGATCCCCAGCCAGTTTTTCCATTACAAATTCGTACGATGGCATCTGTCCCTTGTGCGCAAGACGTTCCGCCCAATCCGAAGTCAGCAACAAGTATTCATTTCCATTGGTCAGCGCGAACTCCAGGCCTAGTCGGCAAGCCTCCGCTGTCGACTTCGCCGGTTGCAAGGCGTTAAACATCCTCTCCCTCGCCCGCACTCTCAAAAACACGATCAAGTCGTGCTTGTCCCGAAACCTCTCATACAGCGTCGGCGTAGTCGTCTTCGCGGCAAGCGCCACCGCTCGCATCGTCAATGCGCGTTCTCCCCCTTTACTCCACAGTTGATAGCCCGCGTCGACAATCCGGCCCTCCAACTGTTTGTCAGCTTTTCGCGGCATTCACCGTCCTCCCGACCCCTCTGAACGCAAATTATATACTTGACGATGTTAAAGAAACAACGTATAAGTATTCGTCGCCCCGCCTGAGCGGTTGGCTAGTCCAAATTACAAATAAATCTCAGCAAGGAGAAGTTGGTAACAAGTATGGCAAGGTTCGAGTATTCCGTTGTCACCAAGGCCAGCCCCGCGCTCGCCTGGTTAGTTTTTTCCGATTTGCATCGTTGGAACAATTTCGCCAATGTCTATGGCGAATTGCGCTGGCGCGACGGCAGCCCATGGGAGCCTGGCAGCCGTCTCCAGATTGAGATCCTACGGCCCGTCAACGCCGTCATCGACCACGTCATTACCACATGTGTTCCCGGAAAGAAAGTGGGCTGGATCGACCACGCCATCGGCATCGCCTTGGCCCAATGGGTCACTTTTGAAGAACGGCAGGAAGGCACCCGGATTCACACCTGGGGGGAAGTCATTCACTCCGGCATCAAGATCGGCGGGCGTTCTGTTGAAGAACTCATTGCGAGCTTCACTCGTACCTGGTACGAAGCCTTTCGCGTCGCGTGCAACCAGCTTGTTTTGCCTGGCGGGCTTGCTCCGGGTGACGCTACGGTCGTAACGCAGTAACCATATTCCGCAACCTGAAACCTTAACAATCCGGCGAAACGAGACGTGGCACCGACCACTGCCACGTCTATCGCCGAGATCTAAGCCGTATTCCGATGCGCCGATTGCTGCATGGTCCATTCACCAACGCTCACAAACAACTCCAATCCAATCGCAAAGGAATCTTTCCCCAAGGGTTGGCAGTAAACCACGCGGGCTCTTGATCTTAAACTCCCCAAGAGCGATCGTACCTTTACATGATCGTTTGGATGCCACGGCCTGCTCGTGACCACGCGCGCACCTCGTGCGCTTACGTTTTCCGTAACTCCTTGCTGCGCCACGGTGTGAACATCCAATCCGGACAAGTCCACCGTTACATGCAACGGAGCACGATCTTCCAATCGCCGCACCGTGCTATCCATAGGGCACCGCGCTGCTTTCTGGGCCGGAATGTGGAGTAAACGTTGAGGTGGGTTCAACGGCTAGCAAATCATACTCTGCTAACACTCAATATGGTCAAGAAGTTTCATCCCTGATATACGATCCTTGTTAACTGTCCGGCAACGCGACATCTGCATCCCACGATCGAACATCCGCTCCTTGTTCGCCCGCTATCCTGAAGTGGCAAGTATCTTATTTTCTGTTAGTTACGAGAAGACCCAAAAGCCGCGAATAGGTGACTCAATTGCCCATATTTTTCAATTTGCGTCTCAATCGCGTCCCTTGCTTCTCTTCAAGGAGGCACCCATGAAAAAACACGAACGCATCCGAGAAAAAGTCACCATCCTCCCAACCTCCATGTATCTCTCAAAGATGCACGACGCCGGTTGGACTCTCGTCGCCCTCGAATGGGAGCGCGAAGTCGAAACCTCCTCCACTCCCGAGCCTCCCGAAGAAGTTCTGGGATCCGAAGAGATCCCCTTCGGCCTCCGCATCGCCGCAGACTGCCATCATCTTGAAGACGACCCGCTCGAGACACAAACGCTCAAATTCCTAGCCGAACTAATTGTCCAGGACGTCTCCTTCACCAGCATGGCCGACGCCCTAAATGTCCGCGATTACCGCACTCGTGACGGTCGTCCCTGGACCTCCGCCGCCGTCTTCCGCCTTATCCCCCGCCTGATCGACGTCGCCCCGCGTATCCTCTCAGGTTCCGAATGGGAATCCCGCAAGAAGCAGCTTTCCCGCGTCGCGTGGAATTCCTAGATCGCACTGATACAATTCGGCGCTGACGAAACCTCGGCTCCGGGTCTATCCTTTTTACAAAGTATCTCGCCGTCCCCGCCAAATCCGTCGGTTGACGCTAGCCCTTCTCAGGTCAGCTCTCTCCTTGACATTCTACCTATCCGTGGAATATATATGTAGAATGTCTAGGAAGAAACATTCCGGCATAGCCCTACTAATCGCAGCAGCCATCCTCGTCATCGCTCCCGCACCGGCCCTTGCCCGCCCACTCGGCGCCGAACGAGAGGCCTTAATCAAAATTGTTGTGCAAATTCAGAAGGCCGACTACGAAGGCGATCGCCCCGCTCTCCAACGCCTCTATGGCGAACTGACGTCCTTCACAGAGAACAAGGAATTCGCATCCCGCGTGCTTTACTGGCAGGGCTTTGCACTCTGGCGCAAAGCAATCAACGGCTTCAACGACAACGTCGACAATAAAGAGCAGGAGCTGGATCTCACCCAAGCCGCGGAAGAATTTGAGAAATCGTCCTCTGCCGACCCCGCCTTTGTGGATGCAAAGATTGGCCTCGTGTCGTGCTACGGGCTCCTCGCTTACGCCCTAAACAAGAAAGACGCCTCCGAACAGCAAGCCTTGATCGCAAAGTCCCGGCTAGCCTTGAAGGACGCTCAGGCAGCGGCACCTGCGAATCCTCGTCTTCTTTGGGTGCTGGGTCCGATTTATTGGAATATTCCCGCGGAGCGTGGGGGCAGCCAAGCCAAAGCGATGGAAACCTATGAGAAGGGACTCGAAACAATCCGAAGCCACAAAAACGCGTCGAGAGATCCGCTCGATCCCTCCTGGGGAGAGCCGGAGTTACTGATGAGCCTTGCCTGGTCCAACTTGAATCGCAGCACGCCGGACCTGAAAGCTGCAGAGCAAAGTGCCCAATCCGCGTTGGCGCTCGTCCCTTATTGGCACTACGTTCGCGACATTTTGATGGTGCAGATTCGCGATGCAAAAGCAAAACAGAACGGAACCACTTAGGTCTACCGTTGCGACGCCAAAATATTTTGGCGCGCATTTTGTTGAAGGATTCGTCGAGTTTAGGAGACGCAATGCCAATCGAGAAATCCGACTTGCTGCAAGGCACTCTGGATATGCTCATTCTCAAAATTGTCGCCCTCGGCCCCGTTCACGGCTACGGCATCTCGCTAAGAATCCGCCAAATCTCTAAGGAAGTTCTGCAAGTCCAGCAAGGTTCGCTCTATCCCGCGCTGCATCGCCTCGAAAAACGCGGCTGGCTCGAAGCCGATTGGGGTGAGTCCGAAAAAGGCCGCCAAGCCAAATTCTACAAACTGTCCGCGAAGGGCCGCAAGCAATTGGCGAGCGAAGAATCGAACTGGAATCGCCTGGCCGGTGCGGTAGCCAACATCATGCAAACCGCGCAATAGGAGGGTGTAATGTCCTGGTGGAAATCGCTCTTTCCCAAGCGCGCTTCCGACGCGCAAATGAACTCCGAACTCCGCTTCCACATCAACGAACTCACCGATGAAAATATCGCCGCAGGCATGCCTCCCGACGAAGCCCGCCGCAGCGCCATCCTCGAATTCGGCGGCTACGAACAGGTCAAAGAAGACCTTCGCGACGTCTATCGCATCCGGCTTCTGGACGCGTCCGTCGCCAATCTCAAATCCGCCTTTCGCTTCATCCGTAAATCCCCCACCTTCTCGCTAGCTGTAATCCTCACCCTGGCTCTCGGCATTGGCGCGAACAGCGCCGTCTTCTCCGCCATCGACGCTATCCTCCTCCGTCCCCTGCCTTTCCCCGATGCCGACCAGCTCATGCAACTGGAACAATACAATCCCAAAGTTGCCGGCCCGAAGCGTCCGGTCGCGCCCGTCCGCCTCGCGGATTGGAACCGCCTCAATTCCACCTTTCAGGCAATCACGGGCTATTACACGGAAGACGAGTCTGAAACTTCGGGCGCTCTTCCCGAAAAAATAACCCGAGCCCTGGTAGCTCCTCGCTTCCTGCAAGTTTGGGGAATCTCGCCTGCCCTCGGCCGGGATTTCACTCCCGAAGAGCAACACTTTGGCGGTCCGAACGCCTTGATGATCAGTGACCGACTCTGGCGACGCCGCTTCAACGCTGCCCCAAACGTCATTGGAGAAAAACTTCACTTCGGTGACTACTCCTATTCCATCGTCGCTGTACTGCCCGCCTTTTTTTTATTCCCCGACCGTGATGTCGATCTGTGGTCTGCAGTCCCTTTCGATGCGCCTTACGCTCAGGCTAGAAATTCCACCTGGTTCATGGTATTAGGCCGACTCAAATCCGGTGTCACTCTTGAGCAAGGACGCGCAAACCTCGCCATTGTCCAGGCACAGCTCGGCCGCCAATTTCCGCAAACAGACGCCGACCTCGCCGTTGACATCCAGCCGCTCAAGGAAATCACCGTTGCCAGCTCGCGCCGTTCCCTCTGGTTGCTCTTCGGCTCGGTCTCGCTGCTCCTTCTCATCGCCTGCACGAATATCGTCGCCCTGCTTCTGTCTCGCGCGACACAGCGAAAGCATGAAATCTCAATCCGCTTTTCCCTGGGCGCACCTCGAGGCGCGCTCATTGCTCAACTGCTCACGGAAGCCTTTCTCCTTGCTCTCATCGGCTCAGCACTCGGCCTCTTTCTCGCGGCGGCAGCGTCTGACATTTTCCGCTCTCTGGCCGCGCAGCTCCCGCGCGTCGAAGAAATCCATCTCGACGCGCGCATCGTCCTCTACTCGTTGGCGTGCTCGGTGGTGGTTACTCTTCTCTGCGGATTGGTTCCCGCCATTCGCGGCACGCGTCACAGTCTCTCTGGCTCGCTTGCGCAATCCAGCCGCTCGCAAGTTTCCGGACGAAATCCGTTGCAGTGGCTGCTTGTCGGCATCCAGGTGGCCCTCGCCGTCACCCTGCTCGCCGGCGCTGGCTTGCTTCTCCGCAGCTTTCAGCAACTCGGCCGCGTCAGTCCCGGCTTTGACGCGGCTCACATCCTTACCTTCCAGCTCAGCATCAACTACGGCGAAACGGCCGACTTGAAAAAATTGCGGCAGTTCACGGACCGCATTCTCGAAACACTGCGCGCCACGCCAGGCGTCGACGCCGCCGCCATCTCCGTCGGCGTTCCTGGAGTTCCCTTCCGGTATCAAACCGAACTCAAGCTCATTGAGGGTCGCGCCGAAACCGAGCCTAAGCTCATCGCTGAAAACCGTTTAGTCTCCGCCAGCTACTTTGCCACCATGCGTATCCCGCTGCTCGTCGGCGAGCTTTGCCGCAAGACCGACGGGCCGCCCACTCTTGTCGTGAATCGCTCCTTCGCCGAAGCCTATTTCCCCGGCTCTTCCGTTATCGGCCATCATGTACAATCTCTGAATTTTGGCTACTTTGGCCCGGCCGCCATCGTTGGCATTTCCGCAGACGCCCGCGAAGTCGGCCTCGATCATCTCCCCGCTCCCACCGTTTACTGGTGCGCTCCCATCGCGGAACCCGGCACCTATTTCCTGGTGCGCACGCGCAACGCTCCCATGACCATGGCCGAAACCATCCGCCAACGAATTCACGAAATCGATCCTGCCCGCTCGGTCTATGATTTTGCGCCACTCGAACAGCATTTCTCCGATGCCCTCGCGGAAAATCGCCTGCGCACCATTCTTCTCAGCTTTTTTGCCGCCACTGCTCTCTCGCTCGCCTGCGTGGGCCTGTATGGCACGCTCAGCTACAACGTCAACATCCGCCAGCGCGAAGTCGGCCTGCGCCTGGCCCTGGGTGCGCTGCATGGCCAAATCGTCAAACAATTTCTCTGGCAGGGACTTGCCGTGTGCCTCCTCGGCTGCGCAGCCGGTTTCGCCCTGGCCGCCGCCTCTTCCCGCGTCCTCGCTGGACTCCTCTACGGCGTCTCCCCCTCCGACCTCCCCACCCTCTCCACGGTCGTGCTTCTCGTGCTCGCGGTCGCAGCCGTCGCTTCTCTCCTGCCCTCCCTCCGCGCCTCTCGCGTCGACCCTATGCAAGTCCTCCGCGACGAGTAAATCAAAACACGGTTGTAATCGAGCCGCGAAAACCCTACTCTGACGGATATCACTAGCGAATAATACGTAGCTCTCAAACCCAAGGAGCAAGATCATGAATTCGGATCTTTTTAAGAAGCGCCCCACTCGCCGCGAACTGCTGCGAGGTTCAGCCACACTTGCGGGCAGCGCCTTCTTGGCCCAACTCTTTCCAGGCAGCCTCCTGCGTGCAGCTGTCCCTGGCTACGCGCTACAAACGCCGGCCCCGGCAGCTGACCCCGTCGCGGCCGCTCGTGCGCGGACGGGAGCCGCCCCCATCCAGTCCCAGAAGCTCGCGGACAATCTCACTCTGCTCTCCGGCCCCGGCGGAAACGTTGTTATCCTCAACGGACCCGACGGCAAATTCATCGTTGATACTTTCGTTTCCCCCGCCTGGCCCAAGCTCAAGGAATCTCTCGATGGCCTCGGCAACGCACCGCTGAAATCTGTGATTGACACACATTGGCACTTCGACCACACCGACAACAACGCCGCCCTTCACGCCGCGGGCGCCACCGTTCTCGCCCACGAAAACACCAAAAAGCGAATGTCCGCCTCGCAGGACATTCCGATTCTCGGCTTGCATTTCCCGCCCTCGCCCGCCGATGCTTTGCCCCAAGAAACCTTCTCCACCAGCCACAAACTGCAAGCCAACGGTGAAACTCTCGTGCTCCAGTACTTTTCCCCCGCCCACACGGATTCGGACATCTACGTCCACTTCGAAAAAGCCAACGTCATCCACATGGGCGACACTTTCTTCAACAACATGTATCCCTTCATCGACGCCGGCACTGGTGGCAAAATCAATGGTATGATTGCTGCTGCCGAGAAAGCTCTCCCTCTCGCCAACAACGACACCAAAATCGTGCCCGGCCACGGCGCGCTCGGCAACAAAGCCGACCTCACCAAATACCGCGACATGCTAGTCACTGCCCGCGACCGCGTTCAAAAACTAAAGTCCGCCGGAAAATCCGCGCAGGAAGCCGCCGCGGCCAAGCCTCTCGCCGATCTCGACGCCGCCTGGGCCAAAGGCATGCTCACCAGCGACCTTTTCGTCCAAGTCGTCTACTTAACGCTCTAGCTCCCCACCCTTCTTTTGGGACTCGTGGGATGTTTGCGATCGGGTTTTTGACCGGACCTCACCGGTAATGCCCGCCCACCCTTGGTATTCCTTTTCCACAGGTTTTCCTCAGCCCGCCGCCGCACTAAATCCTTCCATCCCTTCCACTTCCACACCTCCCCTGTCAATCCCACGTAGCGATTCGAATGACAATAAGAAATATATTGACATCTGGTAAATAGAATGCTACCATTCTTCGTGCCTCTCGCGATCCACCTCCGGCTCAATTCCCAATCCTTTGCGCCGTGCTTTCTTCTCTACGCCCGCGTCCTCTGCGTTAAGTCTTTTAGATTCCGCACTTCCGAAAAACGCCCCTATAACTCCTTTAGAATCCGCACTTACGGAAAAAACCGGGGGGAGGGGGCAACCACCTACCGCTCACCGAAAACCAGTCACTTCTTCTGCTACCCTATTTCCTTTCCTAAGGAGCACCATGCAGTCTCTTCGCCTGAATCCGATTCTCAACACCGACTCCTACAAGCTCACCCACTGGTGGCAATATCCGCCAGACACCCGTCATATCTATTCCTACGTCGAATCCCGCGGCGGCATGTTTGACGAGACCATGCTGGCCATGCTCCAGTACATCGTCAAATCCAACTTCGCCGGTCAGGTTTTCACTCTCGACGACATCGAGGAAGCCCGCCGCTTCGCTCACGCCCATTTCGGCGGCCACCCCAAGACGTTCAATTACGAAGGCTTCAAATCCCTCTACGCAAAACACGGCGGCCGCCTTCCCTTGCGCATCCGCGCCGTCAAGGAAGGCACCGTTGTTAAGAGTCACAATGCGCTCATCACCATCGAGAACACCGATCCCGAATTCTACTGGCTCACGAACTGGGCGGAAACCGTACTTCTGCAAGTCTGGTATCCCATCACTGTCGCAACTCTTTCCCGGGCCATCAAACAAGTCATCGGGAAGGCCCTCGTCCGTACCGGCGATCCCTCGCTGCTCCCTTTCAAGCTCATCGATTTTGGCTTCCGTGGCGTTTCCTCCAAAGAATCCGCCGCCATCGGTGGCGCGGCTCATCTGATCAATTTCCTTGGTACGGACACTATCGCCGCCATTCAGCTTCTCAACCAGTTTTATTCCGCGGACCTCACCGCAAAGGACCCGCTCAACTGCGCCGGTTACGCCATCCCCGCGTCCGAGCATTCCACGATCACCGCTTGGGGCGAAGCCAACGAGGGCCAAGCTTACGCCAACATGCTTGAAAACTGTCCGGAGGGTATCGTCGCCTGCGTCAGCGACTCCTACGATATCTACAATGCTGTCCGCAACTTGTGGGGCGGTGCGCTTCGCGACAAGATTCTCCAACGCAAAGGAACGCTCGTCATTCGCCCAGACTCCGGCGACGCCGTGACTGTCCTCGAAGAACTCTTCAAAATCGTCGCGGAAGTTTTCGGTTACGAAGTGAATAAGAAAGGCTGGAAGACTACCGTCCCCAACGTGCGTTTTATTCAAGGCGACGGCGTGAATTTCTACACCATCCAGAACATAACCGGACAGCTCACGCGCAAAGGCTGGTCCCAAGATATCTGGAGCTACGGCATGGGCGGCGCGCTGCTCCAACAAGTAAATCGTGACACGCTCAGATTTGCTCTAAAGTGTTCCGCCATCGACCGTGGCGGCAAATGGCACAACGTCTACAAAAATCCCAAAACCGATCCATCCAAAGCCAGCAAAGGCGGCCGCTTCAACCTGATCCATAACGGGAAGGGATTCGCCACCGTGGAAGTGCTGAACGATTCTCCCAATCCAGACAGCTCCACTCTTGGCGCCAACGCCCTCGAAACCATCCTCGAAGACGGCAAAATCCTCCGCGACATGACCCTCCAGGAAGTCCGCGACATAGCCGTCAAATACGACACCTACAATGAAGCCTCTTAATTTTTGTGTCTCTTGCGCGGGCCTAGCGGCACACACCGGCGAAGCCCCAAACACGCGCTTTCCTCCCCTACGTAGGTGCGCGTCTCTAGCCCCGTTTTTCTTTCTGCTCGCGTCTTCCTCTTCCTTCCCTGGATTCGCGTCCACGACGTCAGAGGCGCAGGTCATTTCTTCACAAACAAAATGCAATAATCGCTGGTCGGCCAATCGTCGGCAACTTTGTCGAGGTGAAAACCCGCCTTACTCAACTCGTCGATCAGAATTTTCTGTCGGATCCCATGATCTTCGCGATCCTTCGGCACTCCTTTCACTTTCCCGTACTCGGGGTGCGGAGGAAAATCAATAATCGCCAGCTTCCCTCCGGGCTTCACGAACGAATCAGGCTGGCGTCGAACTCCAAAGGTTTCGTCAAGTGATGGTATACGCGGCGCAGAAAAATCGCGTCGCAACAGGAGGCGGGCAAATTCGCTTCCGCGTCGCCGCTCTCGATAACGTCGACGTTTTTCAATTTCCGTTTCGTGATTTCGTCGCGCAGCTTCGCAAGCTTTTCTTTGTCGATTTCCGTGGCAAAGACTCTTCCAGAAGTTCCCACGAAGTCCGCAGCAGCGAATGCGTAACTTCCATCTCCCGCGCCGATGTCCGCAACGACGGTTCCCTGTTGCCATTCCATGAGCGCCGCAAGCTTTGGAATTTCATCCGCAGCGGAGGCCTTCGCATGGAGCGCGAGTACAAGAAACGCGGCTGCGACACAGTTCAACGCAGACACAAACCATTTCGTCCTGCTGATTTTTCGCCTCATGGAAAACTCACACTTTCGCTTCAGGGAAGACCGCGCATTAGCAGAACGCAGCTCAGTCTTCGCCGATGTCTTCGTGCCACAGTGCCGGATTCTCCGCGATAAATTTGCCCAGCATCTGCATACATTCTTTAGACGCAAGATCAATCACTTTGATTCCGTTTTCTTGAAGCCAGTCGATCCCGCCGCGAAAATTCACGGATTCACCGACAATCACCACTCCAATTCCGAATTGGCGGATCAATCCGCAGCAATACCAGCACGGCGCGAGCGTCGTCACCATGATCTTGTCGCGATAGCCTTTCTGGCGCCCCGCTCTGCGAAATGCATCGGTCTCTCCATGCGCCGACGGATCGCCCTCTTGCACCCTGCGGTTGTGCCCTCTGCCCAAAAGTTTCCCGGCGTTATCGAAAAGAGCCGCGCCGATCGGAATCCCGCCCTCCGCAAGCCCGTACTGCGCTTCTTCCATCGCCGTCTCGAGCAAACTCAAGTAATTCATACGCTCCATCTAGGCCTCCTCGCTGCGTTGCCTGCGCCAATATCGAGGCGCGATGGCGTAGTAGAGCTGCACAAGAACGATGAAGCCGATGCTCCAATACGTGTTGAAGATGCAGAGCAGTGCACCGAACGCATAAAACGATTGTGCAATCAAGATGCGCCTGCAAATCGCGGTGGGAACTTCAGGAGGAGTATCGCTCTTAACGAGCGCGGCATGCGTCGCGCGGCCCCAGCTGAAATACAGAAGCGCGCCAAGAAGCAGTATGTTGGCCCAATAGGCGACCAGAGCCGTGCGGTACGTGATGAATTCCGTCAAGAGCCTCGTAGAGAACGGCATGAGAGTAACCAAAAAAAGAAACGCCAAGTGAATCCAGGTGAAGTGGCGCTCGGAGCGCTCGAGGTGGTTGAGTTGCGTCTGCTGGCCCACCCAAAAAATGCCAAGAGTCAGAAAGCTCATCAAATAAACCAGGAGTTGTGGCGCGAGGTGGGCAAGCGCGGTACGCAAATCGCCTTCGCTGCGAATCAGCTCCTTCGCGGGCACATGAAGTTCCAGCAGAAGCAAAGTCATGGCCACGCCAAAGATACCATCGCTCAGCGCCGCGAGGCGTTCCACGCTCTGGCCGGCAATGGCGTTGTAAGAGGTCTTCATATTTGGATCAGGAGTGCTTATTTCAGAGACGCTTCGACTTTTTTGCCGTATTCACGGGCTTTGGCAAAAATTTCAGGCTCGTTCAGTGTCAGAAGCTTTTTGTCGCTCATGACGATGCGTCCGCCAATAACGACCGTTTCGACGTCGCCAGCTTTCAAAGCGTATGCGAGTTGCGCATAAACGTCGTATATGGGAAGGGCATTCGGCTCGTCCAGCGAGATCAAAATAATGTCGGCTTTTTTTCCAATTTCGAGCGAACCGATCTCCTTTTCCATGTGGAGCGCCTTCGCGCCCTCGATGGTGGCCATCTCCACGACGGATTTCGCGCCGAGCGCACGCGGATCCATCTTGGTGATTTTTTGCAGCTTGGCGGCAAGGTCCATCTCTCCCATCAAGTCGAGGTCATTGTTGCTG
>Ga0308309_10000276_pt1 | contig 35008 bp, 38 predicted proteins | sample HubBroMetageWFT5_FD_192491 | JGI IMG/M metagenome (GOLD analysis project Ga0308309, IMG submission 192491) | Warmed and freeze-thawed soil microbial communities from the Hubbard Brook experimental Forest, New Hampshire - Hubbard Brook CCASE Soil... | ecosystem: Environmental > Terrestrial >...
GTGCTTGCGATTGAGCCCATGGTGAATTACGGCAAGCCGGAAACGCGAGTGCTGGGAGATAAGTGGACGGCGGTCACGGTGGACGGTAGTTTCAGCGCCCATTTCGAGCATTGCGTCGCGGTGACGAAAGATGGGCCGGTGATTTTGACAAGATAGTGGCCAGTGACCAGTGGCCAGTAGGTTCAAGAGCGGTTGCTGGCCACTGATCACTAGCCACTGACCACTGATTTTAAGGAGTCGATGAGCAAAGAGGACGCGATTGAAGTGATGGCAGTGGTTCTGGAACCGCTGCCCAACGCCATGTTCAAGGTGGAACTGGAGAACAAGCACCAGGTACTGGCGCATGTCTCGGGCAAGATGCGAAAGAATTTTATCCGCATATTGCCGGGAGACAAGGTTGCGGTGGAGCTTTCGCCTTACGATTTGAATCGCGGGCGGATTGTTTATCGCTATAAATAGAGTAAACGTGTTCAGGGATTGGAAACGGAATTATGAAAGTACGAGCATCAGTAAAGAAAATTTGTGACAAGTGCAAGGTCATCCACCGCAAGGGTGTGGTGCGGGTGATCTGCGTCAACACGAAACATAAACAGCGCCAGGGCTAAATTGCTGGGAGAGGTCAGGAACAATGGCACGTATCGCAGGCGTTGATCTACCGCGCCAGAAGCACATCAACATCGCGCTGACCTACATCTACGGGATCGGACATCCGCGCGCGGGCAGCATTCTGGACGAGGCCAAGGTGGATCCGATGAAGAAGGTCCAGGACCTCAGCGAAGAGGAAGTGAACCGCATCCGCACGGTGATTGAGGCGCAAGGGATGGTGGAGGGCGATCTGCGCAAGGAAGTTTCGATGAACATCAAACGGCTCATCGAAATCGGCTCCTATCGCGGGTTCCGTCACCGCCGCAATTTGCCGGTCCGGGGACAGCGTACACATACCAACGCGCGCACCCGCAAAGGCCCGCGCAAGGGAACGGTATCGACTAAGAAGAAGGCGACGACGAAGACATAAGAGCAGTGTCCAGTGTCCAGTGGTCAGTGGCCGGTACAACCCTGACAAAACTGGCCCCTGGCCACTGACCACTGGACACTAACTATGGCGAAACCAGTAGCAGCGGGCGGCACGGCCGCGCCGGAGAAAAAAGGCAAGAAGAAGACGTTCAAGAAGAAGGAGCGCAAGCACGTTCCGCATGGACTGTGCTATGTGCAGGCTTCTTTCAACAACACGATTGTGACCATCACCGACATGAACGGCAATGTTCTGTCGTGGAAGAGTTCGGGATCGCTGGGCTTTCGCGGGTCGCGCAAAGGCACTCCGTTCGCGGCGCAGCAGGCGGCCTCGAATGCGGCCAACCTGGCGCGCGATCATGGAGTGCGCAGCGTGGACGTGCGTGTGAGCGGCCCGGGTTCGGGGCGTGAGTCGGCGGTGCGCGCGCTAGCCTCGTCCGGTATTGAGGTGCGATCCATTCGCGATGTTACGCCGATTCCGCACAATGGATGTCGTCCGCCGAAGCGGCGAAGGGTTTAAGCAAGTGGCCTCTGAACACTGATTTTCGTCCGGGACGAAGGGTGAAGCCAAACCTGTAAACCGGTCATCTAAAAGGAGAACAATTTGGCACGCTATACCGATGCAGTTTGCCGTCTGTGCCGCCGTGAGGGCATGAAGCTGTTCCTCAAAGGCGCAAAGTGTTTTAGCGATAAGTGCCCCATCGAGAAGCGCAACTTCGCTCCCGGACAACATGGGAAGGACCGCAAGGCCAAGATTGTTGGCTACGGGCTGCAATTGCGCGAGAAGCAGAAAGCCAAGCGCATCTACTTCACGCTGGAAGGCCAGTTCCGCAACTACTTCGAAAAAGCCGCACGCACGCGGGGCGTAACCGGCGAGTTGTTGCTGCAGCAATTGGAGCGGCGTCTCGACAACGTGGTGTTCCGGCTGGGCTTTGCGCAATCGCGGCGGCAGGCGCGGCAGTTGGTGCGGCACGGACACGTGGCCGTGAACAATCGCAAGGTCAACATTCCTTCCTATGAAGTGAGTGCGGGCGAGGAGATTTCCATTCGCGAGAAGAGCAAGAAGCTCACCGTGCTCGAACTGGCTAAGGAATTTGCCAGCCACGGTACGCTGCCCAACTGGCTGGAAGTGAATCGCGACGCGTATACGGCGCGAGTGCTTTCGTTGCCCAAGCGTGAAGATATTCAGTTGCCGGTGAATGAGCAGCTGATTGTTGAGTTGTATAGCAAGTAAGGCATTGGGCAATTGAGTCATTGGGTCATTGTCATTGGGCGATTTTCAATCATTCAATCGCCCGGTTACCAAATCGCTCAATTCTGGGTCCACATTTCGAGCCAGATCAGCCTGTCCCGGTATTGACCTGAGTTGGACCACTCAGCGAGCGGGGATTGAGCCAAACGGCCGAAGGAGAAACAAATGCTTTGGAAGGGTTTTCAGAAACCGAAACGTCTCGCAGTTGACACCTCCACTCTCACCGACAAATACGGAATTTTCTGGGCGCAGCCTTTTGAGCGCGGCTTTGGCACCACCGTGGGCAACGCCTTGCGGCGTGTGCTGCTGAGCTCGATTGAAGGCGCAGCGGTTACCGCGGTGAAGATGGAAGGCGTACTGCACGAATTCCAGTCGATCCCGGGCGTGGTGGAAGATGCGACTGACATCATCCTCAACCTGAAGCAGATTCCGTTCAAGCTGGCGGGCGATGCTCCGAAGGCAATCTATTTGCGAGCCGATCAGCCTGGCGTGGTGACCAGCGGCATGATTGAAGCTGATGGCGATGTGGAAGTTCTGGATAAAGACGTTTACATCGCGACGGTGAGCGAAGGCGGCAAGCTTGACATGGAGATGCGGCTGAAGCGTGGCCGCGGCTACACCTCCGCTGACAAGAACTTCGACGAGGATCTTGGGATCGGATTCATTCCCATCGATTCGGTGCACTCGCCGGTTCGCAAGTGCAACTACACCGTGGAAGCGGCACGTCTTGGCCAGATTACCGACTACGACAAACTGACACTTGAAGTATGGACCAACGGGTCCATTACTCCGGCGGATGCCATCGGCCTCTCCGCGAAATTGATGAAGGACCACATGAACATCTTCATCAACTTCGAGGAAGAGATCGAAACCGGTGTGTCTTCGTCGGATGACCGCAAGCCGGAGATCCACAACGAGAACCTGAATCGTTCCGTTGAGGAGCTCGAGCTTTCGGTGCGCAGCTACAACTGCCTGAAGAACGCGAACATTCAGACTATTGGCGAGCTGGTGCAGAAGACGGAATCGGAAATGCTCAAGACCAAGAACTTCGGCCGCAAGTCGCTCAATGAGATCAAGGAAATACTTTCCTCGATGGGTCTGAGCCTGGGCATGAAGATCGACGAGCACGGGAACGCCGTGCCGGGGCCGACTTCGAATCTGGTGTTGCCGGCTTCGGCTTACGGTCCGGACGATCAGCTGTAAGAACAATGGTCAGTGGCTAGTGGTCAGTGGTCAGAAACACCAAGACTCGCTGCTAGCCGCTGACCTCAAACATCAAGCGACTGAATACTGGCCACTGACCACTGGCCACTGAGGTTCACCCATGCGTCACAAGGTTGCAGGATATAAACTCGGACGGAATACCGCGCATCGGCGCTCGCTGCTGCGGAACCTGGTCACTTCGGTGATCGTCGAGGAGCGGATCGAGACCACCGTTCCCAAGGCGAAGGCCGCGAGGCCGATCGTCGAGAAGATGATCACGCTGGGCAAGCGCGGCGATCTTGCGGCGCGGCGTCTGGCCGGCGCTTACCTGATGACTGACGAAGCGCTGGTGAAACTTTTCGACACTGTCGGACCACGTTTTGGCGATCGCAACGGCGGATATACTCGCATCATTCGCACCGGCTGGAATAAAGGCGACGGCGCCGACAAAGCGTTCCTCGAGTTGTTAGGCAGCGAAAAAGTGCTGGACGAAAAACGCGAGAAGCGCGCCGAAGCCCGCGCCAAAAAGAACGCAGAGGCTCGGAAGGCGATGGAAGATGCCGAAGCGCAGGCGCAGCACGATGGCGGGATTGAGCCGGTCAAGGAAGAAGCTGAAGACAAGAAAGAGTAGTCTCGATTTTGGACCAAGGGCACGGAGTAAGCCGTGCCCTTTTTCTTCGTGAGCAGAGAGACTGCCATCCAGCAGATTCCTCACACGCTCCCTCCGCGCGTTGCGCGTGTGCGAGCAGCTCGGAATGACAAACCTTATAACCCCCCCCGAACTCCCCACTGGTACATGTACTCCCGCGGCTTCCGGCGGTAATCTTGCCGTAATTTGCCATCCGGATAAAATTTCTCTCAGATGGGATTTACTCGAACACAGATCGCTATTGCTGTGGGTGCCGCTGCGCTGCTGGTGTTTGGATTTCTGGGCTACATCTGGTGGCTTAGCAATCAGGGGCCAGTGCTGGCGCGGTCCGAAGACCGCGACCCTTTGACCGGACTGCCAGTTAGCATCCGAATGAATCCGCTGCGCGACCGGACGATTGAGCACAGCGCCAATCTGTTTCTTCGCCAGTTGCGGGACGGCCACTGCGACGAGTTGCTCTCCGGTTGGGAGCACGACTACCGCAAGAAGTATGCCCACTTCATTTGCAACTCGGAGGCGCAACATCCGTTGCTTTCCTGGGATCTGGCGGAGTGGGAGAGCGCGCCTCCGCTGACGATTCTTCACTACCGGGGCAAAAGGCTTACCAGCCCAGGCCAGTCTGCAACCTACAGGGAACTGTTCACCGTCACTGAGGAAAATAAGGATGGGCAGTGGTTGGTGTCTAAGTACGACGCCATGTACTGAGGTCTGCAACCGGCGCGATGGAGCGGGACACGTGGGGACGATCGGAGACTGGGGCCAAATCATTGCGATTGCAGTATTCGTGGGCCTTTACGAGTGGGCCCGCGATATGGGCCGCAAACCCTACCCCAACAAGCTGGGCAGATCGTTGGCTGGCTGGGTCCTGATAAGCACAGCGCTCTGTATTTGGTTGGCTTTCCATTCGCAGGCTTTTCGAGTTCCGCTCGTATTCATCACCGCTGCTGCTGCCGTTGGCGGGGTGATCCTACGCTATTTTTCCCGGCCCAGAGGCAGCCAACAGGCCGCAGCAGGACCATCAGCGCACACCCAACAGTAGCGTGGTTGGCTCCGTGGTAAAACCTATTCATGCCCGTTTCACCCGCCGTGCGTGAGCCTGCCGCTCCTCGCAATATCTACGTCTTCGGCATCACATCGTTTTTGAACGATACCGCTTCCGAGATGGCTTACTGGGTGTTGCCTGCGTTTCTGGCATCGCTGGGGGCGGGGCCGGCGCAGTTGGGACTGATTGAGGGGATTGCCGAGAGTGTCGCGTCATTTGCCAAGCTTTTTTCTGGATTTCTTACCGATCGCATTCAACGCCGCAAGCCGGTCGTCGTCGCGGGATACTTTGCCGCGAATGCGGTGAAGCCGCTGCTTGCAATCGTGACGGCCTGGCCGCAAATTCTGCTGATTCGATTCACCGACCGGCTGGCCAAGGGCGTGCGTGGAGCGCCGAGCGACGTGATGGTCGCGGAATCTGTACCGAAAGAGCGGTTGGGATCGGCGTATGGGCTGATCCAGTCGATGGATTCGGCTGGAGCTATTGCGGGGCCGCTGGTTGCTCTGGCTCTTCTTGGGCGTTTTGGAATCCGGAGCGTGTTCTGGGCGGCTGCGGTTCCGGGGGCGTTGTGCGTGCTGGTTGCGCTGCTGGGAATTCGGGAAAAGCGCCGGGCCGCGCCCGGAGGACAGCCGGGTTCGATTGTCGGCACGCCTGAAGAACCCAAGAGGGCGACCTTGCTTTCCGGAGAGCGGATCGAGTTGCCCGCGTCTTTCTACTTTGTTCTCGTCGCTGTGACTCTTTTCTCCTTAGGAAATTCGAGTGACATGTTTCTGGTCTTACGGGCACAGAATATTGGGATTCCGGTGGCGCTGGCGCCTCTACTTGGGCTGGTCTTCAACATTACGTATACGCTTGCATCGTGGCCTGCGGGGTGGTTCAGCGACCGCATCTCGCGGCGACTGGTGAGCTCGGCAGGATACGTGATTTTCGCCGGGGTCTATCTTGTTTTCGGGCGGGCGCCCTCGACGCTTGCGATCTGGATTGCGATGGCGGTGTACGGTTTCTATTACGCTCTGACGCAGCCCGTTCTCAAAGCTCTGGTTGTCGAGACGGTGGGCGAATCGGTGCGAGGGCGCGCGCTTGGGATTTATTTTTTTGTGACCAGCGTGGCTACTTTGGCGGCGAGCTTGATTACAGGCGAGCTGTGGAAGCATTACGGGGCTCCGATTCCGTTTTACTTCTCGGCAGGGATGGCTTTGGTTGCGGCGGGGATTTTGCAGGTGGCTGATCGCGGGCGAAAGGATTCCCACAGGGGCTAAAGCCCAGTCCAGATGCTGGCGCTGAACGCAGGCCTGGAAGGCCTATTCCACCCGCTGACATCCGTTTCATCCCTCTATGAAGTGGAAGGCGTGCTCTTCCCGAAACTTCTAATCCACAACAGTACGAGCACCTGGGCTGCTATCCCCGCGCATGTGTCGAGAACGACGTCCCGCACGGTGCCGGTGCGCGAGGGGATGAAGGATTGGTGCCATTCGTCGAGACTGGCTACCAGAGCGGTTCCGAGGATGGCGATGTTGGCCCAGCGCACGGTCCACCGCAGGTGGTTCGGCGCGGGCAAGGTGGCGCGCCAGGCGCGGAAAAGGAGGATGCTCAGCGTGCCGTAGCCGACCACATGGCCTGACTTGCGAATGTAAAAGTGCCAGTATCCGAAGCGCATCCGGTCCAAGCCAAAGAGGAAATGCAGCAGAGGATAAAGAATGCGGCCAGTGTTGTGGGCCGAGAGCATGGCGCTGGATTCGATGGCTATGATGATGAGCCAGAGGATGGCGGCGATCCAGGTCTTGAGAACTTCATGTCGATCGTTGCTCAAGCGGGACGGGCACCCACGATGGGTTTCGACTCACTCGACGCCATAGTTGGGGGCCTCGCGGGTAATCATTACATCGTGGACATGGCTTTCACGGAGTCCGGCGCCGCTGATGCGCACGAAGCGGGTTTTCTGCAGAAGTTCGGCGATGGTGGCGCAGCCGCAGTAGCCCATGCCCGATTTCAATCCGCCAACCATCTGGTGGACGATCATCGCGACTGAGCCGCGATAGGGGACGCGTCCTTCAATGCCTTCGGGGACGAGCTTGCCGAGGCGGTTGGATTCGCCGTCCGCGGCTGAAAACGCGGCAGAGGAATCGCCTTCGGTGTTCTGGAAATAGCGTTCGCTGGAACCTTGCGCCATGGCGCCGATCGAGCCCATGCCGCGGTACGACTTGAAAGAGCGACCTTGATAGAGGATGAGTTCGCCTGGACTTTCGTCGGTGCCGGCGAAGAGTGACCCGATCATTACTGCGCTTGCGCCCGCGGCCAGGGCTTTGGTGATGTCCCCCGAGTACTTGATGCCGCCGTCGGCGATGATGGGAACACCGGCGTCTTTGGTGGCGCGGAAAGCTTCGGCGATGGCGGTGATCTGCGGGACACCGGCGCCGGTGACTACGCGAGTGGTGCAGATGGATCCGGGGCCGATGCCGACCTTGATGCCGTCGGCTCCGGCGCGAGCGAGTTCGCAGGCGCCGTCGAAAGTTGCGACGTTGCCAGCCAACAATTGCATCTCGGGCAGCTTCGACTTGATAAGCTTTACGGCTTCCAAGACCTTGGTGGAATGGCCGTGGGCGCTGTCGATGGCGAGCACGTCGACCTTGGCTTCGGCTAATTCCTGGGCGCGTTCGAGGAAGTCGCCGGTTGCGCCGATGGCTGCGCCTACGCGCAGGCGTCCTTGGGAATCTTTGGCGGCGTTGGGATACTTCAGCTTCTTCTGAATATCTTTTACGGTGATCAGTCCCTTGAGGTTGTATTTGTCGTCGACTACAAGGAGCTTTTCTACACGGTGCTCGTGGAGGATTTCTTCCGCATCTTCCAGTGTCGTGCCGACTGGCACGGTGATGAGATTTTTCTTGGTCATCACGCGATCGATGGGAATATCGAAGCGGGTTTCGAAGCGCAGGTCGCGGTTGGTGAGAATGCCGACAAGTTTGCCGTGTTCGGTGATGGGTACGCCTGAAATTTTGTAGCGGCGCATGATCTCGAGCGCGTCGCTGACTTTGTCGGTGGGTGACATGGTGACCGGGTCGACGATCATGCCGCTTTCCGAGCGCTTCACCTTGTCGACTTCGTCGGCCTGCTGCTCGATGCTGAGGTTGCGATGGATGATGCCGATGCCACCCTGCTGGGCGAGCGCAATCGCCATGTGCGATTCAGTAACGGTGTCCATGGCGGCGCTGACGATGGGAATGTTCAGGGTGATGCTGCGGGTGATTTGGGTTTGAGTGGTTGCGGTGGCTGGGATTACGTCGGAGCGCGCGGGTAAGAGGAGGACGTCGTCGAAGGTTAGAGCTTCGGGTACGGGAAAATGAATCATAGGTTTCTCGGAAATCTCCCTGCTGAGGGTGAATCTTCATTCTAGAGAGAGCGCGGGGCTGAGGCAAATCTTAGCTTCCGGCTTCATCGGGTCTGTTCCGGCGCTGACTGCGTCCGAGGAGTGGGGACCGCCCCACGGCCACGGAGTCGTGCCGACTAAGATTCCTCCGTGTGCGGAGCAAAACACACGCTGTCGGAATGACAATACCTGGCTTATGGGACAATCAGGCTCTTGATATTATCGCTAGGCCTTACGGAGCAAGTATGCGCAGACTGGTTTCCCTGTGTCTTCTGCTGTTCTCGACATCCTTCGTGGCGGCGCAGCAATACGATCTAGTGGTCGAGGGTGGACGCGTTATTGATCCCGAGACTGGACTGGACGGGGTGCGCAATGTCGGGATTCGCGATGGGAAGATTGTCCGCATCTCGTCTGAGGCTTTGAGCGGACGGCGCGTGGTTCACGCTGAGGGACTGGTGGTTTCTCCCGGATTCATTGATCTGCACCAGCACGGACAGGATATGGCGAGCCAGCGCGTCAAGGCGCTTGACGGGGTGACTACTGCGCTGGAACTGGAAATCGGTGCGCCCGACGTTGCACAGTTCTTGAAATCCAAAGAAGGGCACTCGCTGATTCATTACGGTACGTCGGCCAGCCATGTGGCGGCGCGGGCTGCGGTGTTCGGCGCGCCGCTGCCTGCCGGGACAATTCTGCCGAAAAGCGGACCGGCGACTGATCTGCCTGCCACTCCGGAGCAGATCGAAGCTATGCGGCAGAGGCTGGGCGCGGAGCTTGATGCTGGCGGCTTGGCAGTTGGTATGGGGATTCAGTATGTCCCGGGGGCGACGCGGCTGGAAGTGATTGACATGTTCCGTCTGGCGGCGGAGCGGGGGCTGCCGGTTTACACCCACATGCGCAGTGCCGGACGGGTCGAGCCGGGTTCGGCGATCGAGGCAGTCGGCGAAGTGATCGGAGCGGCGGCGATTAGCGGCGCGGCGCTGCACATCGTGCACATCAACAGCACTTGCCTGCGTGATTCGCTGGAGTGTCTTGCGATGGTGGAGGGAGCGCGCGCCCGCGGGCTGGACGTCACGACCGAGGCGTATCCCTATATCGCAGGTATGACCGCGGTGAACTCGGCGGTATTTAATCCGGGCTGGCGCGAAAAACTTGGAATCGATTACGGGGATCTTGTGCTGCCGGATACCGGCGAGCACCTGACCAAGGAGCGTTTCGATGAGCTTCACAATTCCACCACCGCGCGGTGGGTGCTGGTTTTCGGGAACACGCAGGAAATTGTGGACAAGGTGATTCCGCATCCGCTGGTGATGATCGCGAGCGATGGCATCGAAAGCCATCCGCGCAATGCGGGGACTTACTCGCGGGTGCTGGCGCAGTACGTGCGCCAGAAAGGAACGGTTACGCTGACGGATGCGATCCGGAAGATGAGTTTCATGCCGGCGGAGATGCTGGAGCGGTCGACGCCGGCGGCGCGGCGGAAAGGCAGGTTGCAGGAGGGCTGCGACGCTGACATCGTGGTGTTTGATGCAGCGACTATCAGCGACCGGTCTACCTTCGAGAAGCCGATGGAACCTAGTGTGGGCGTGCGGTATTTGGTGGTGGGAGGAACTGTTGTGGTTGACGACGGCAAGATTGTGCCGGATGTTTTTCCTGGGCGGGCGCTACTTGGGCCGGGGAAGTTGACGCGGCAGTAATACGCGAAGGAATGGCTACTGCGGCCGTGCCGGCTTGGAGACAAATTGAATCGTGCCGAATCCACTTAGTGAGGCGACTACTGACTCTGCGGTTCCTTGTGTTGTGCATCTCTGGTCGTTGCTGATTTCTGTCCTGAATTGACAGAGAACAGCATGTAATGGTCAAAACTATGCCGGCGATAATAGCGATGCCTATTAATTTCGAGGAAGAGATCGACACTCTGCGGTAACCAAAGCTGAACGTTCTTCTTTTGGAATTGGACCGGACCGTACTCGGTAACTTGATGCTGGACGGTAAGCCCCTGAACGGAATTCACGAGTTCCGATTCGAGGCGGACGACCTGAAAATTATCGGAATTGATCCAGACCCGTCCCTTCTGGCTCACACCGTAGGTTTGGTCCTGCTCGCCGTAATCTTCCAGTCGTTTGGGCTTGTCGTCGCGCTGGCGGAAGTGTACCAGCCAGGTCGCGTTTCCACGCCACTGGCCCAGGCCTTCACAGGTCAGATCGAAATTTTCCTGCATGTCAGGATGGAAGATAAGCGCCGCGGCCATGAATCCCTGAGTGGAGATGTGATCGGGAAGACTAGGGAGTGCGTCCCGATTGTTGCGATATTCGTCAACGGCTAAGAACCCAGGGCTCTGCTCGGTGATTGAAGCCACATAGTCGAACTTGCGAGTCTCCTTGGTGAGGGGATTGCCAGCCCGATCCAGTTGCTCATGGAGCAGGTCCTCGATAGCGCTGAACTGTGACATGGAATCGACCAGTTCCTTCACCCTCTCACCGGCCATCTGTAACACTTGTTGGGCAGGGCAGCTTACGCCCGGCGCAACGAAAGGCTTCACTTCATCGACTCCTGGAGGACCCCAGGCGCTCGGCGGCAGGCTGGGGCTGGATGATGCCAGCACCAGATCCCTTACCGGCTCTTCTCCAAGTGCCGCATTGCCGGCATCATGGGCTTCGATCTGCGCAATCAGTTTCTTTACCTGCGGAACGTTTGGACTATCGGCGTTGGTTTGAAGGAATGAGTTCAAAGCGGCAATGCCTTCCTGGGTATGCCCAAGGCTGGCCAGGGCTTGCCCTAGAGCCAACTGGGCGGCGCTTGCGGAACCTTTTCCCGCTGCGATTGCCATTTGAGCTTGTTGCCGAGCTTCTTCGAACTCCTTCTGCAGCAAGTAGGCATCCGCGAGCAGAGTGTGCGCCATCCAGTCCGCGGAATTTGCGATCACGGCCTGCTCCAGCGTCTTCCGCGCCTCTTCCGTCTGTCCCTGCTGCAACTGCTCACGCCCCAGCAGACTGAGAGCCTGGACCTTCCGCGGATTCAATGCGACGGCGCGCTTCAGGTAGGTCTCCGACTTCTCCATGTCTTTCAACTGCAAGAAAAGATACCCATATAAAAAGTTCAGCTGGGCGCTGGATGGAACGGCTGCGTAAACTTTATCGAGGTGTTTCTGCGCCTTTGTGAAATTTCCCGACTTGAGTTCGTCAACCGCTCGCTGCGAATCCTTGCGCAACTTGGGCGGGATTGCGTCATCGCTGGCACTCAATTCAACCGCGGATGGGTCGCTTTGCAGGATTATCTCCACTTTAGAAGTCCGTGTGCGGCCGACTTGTACTTGTACATCCTTGTGCCCAGTCAGGTATCCGACTGCGCTGACTTCAAGGTCGTAATCTCCAAAGTCGACGCAAAACGTTGCGTCGGATTCCTTCGACGTGCTCTGCCAAAGCGTGACATCCTTCTTTTGTTCATACAATTTGGCAACCGCCTGGCGATCGAGAAGAGAGTTCTGGTCAGTTCGAACCGTCAGCTGAATAGTTTCCCGGTCGCAGTAAGCTTTTTCTAGCCCGTGCATGCGGAGATCATCGATTGCGGGCTGTCCTGATGGCAGGGAGCCTGGCGATGTCACGGGGCCTGCCGATGGCGGGGAGCTGGGCGCCCGCTGGGCGCGCGCTGATGGAGGACACAGGAAAATTGGGAAAAGCAGCAGTCCTGCCCATAACGGGGACGAAGAATGGTGATTTCCTTTTCTAAGGGAACACGCCGATATCATTTGGGACCCGGTGCGGAAGCGGAACCACTTCGCGCCGCCATTATAGGCGCAGTTGCTTCGTTTTCGAGGCTTTTGCGTTGAGAATACGAAATATTCCGCCCCTGGCACTGACGCCTTAATTTACGGTGAGCGGCGGGGTAACGCTGCCGATTTTTCCCGTGATTTTGGAGGGGAGCCATTGTCGGGGGGGGATTTGTCTTTTTCCCTGCTCGGAGCGTATATTAGAAAACTGAGAACTGTTGTGTAGTACCGGAGTTTGGCGAAGCACACCAGTGGGCGCAAGCCCACTTTTTCGTTGCTGTGGAATCGGCCGAGTGGGGTGGGCTGCAAGTTATTGGATGCATGGCACTTGAGCTTGATCGGGTTCGCGAGATAGCGGAGCGGGTGGCGGCTTCCAGCGGGCTGGAAGTGGTCGACTTGGAGTATCGCGGGAGCGGCAACACCCGAATGCTGCGGGTGTTTCTGGACAAACCCGAAGCGGCAAGCGGTGATCCGCTGGCAGGAGTTACGCACGGAGATTGCGCGAACTTCAGCCGCGAATTTGGCACCATCCTCGACGTCGAGAATGCGATACCGACAAGCTATACGCTGGAAGTTTCATCGCCTGGGTTGGACCGGAAGCTGAGCAAAGCAGCTGAGTTCGAGCGCTTTGTCGGCAGCCGGGTGAAGCTGACGACGCGGAATCCGGTTGGTAATAACAGGTACTTCGAAGGGCGGCTGGAAAGTTTTCGCGACGGACGGCTGACGCTGGATTTGAGCGTGGCAAGCCACAAGTCGCGCCGCAAGATGAAGATGGGCGCGGTGGGCGCGGAACAAGGGCAGAAGATCGGGATTGAATTCGCCAATGTGGAAAAGGCGAATCTGGTGCCTGAGATCTAGAAGCGGGTCATAGGTGCTAGGTCTTCGGGTTTTGCCTAAGACCTAAGACCTGCAAGACGCGGTCGCTTCATAACGGAATCTTTTATGGCTAGTGAGCTTTACAACACGATCGACGCGTTGAGCCGCGAAAAAGGGATTGATCCGCAGATTGTAGTGAGCGCGGTGGAAGACGCCATTGTTATGGCTACGCGCAAGTACTACAAGACGCAGGAAAACCTGCGCGCCGAGCTGGATAAAGAAACCGGCAAGATCAATGCTTTTGCGGTGAAGACGGTAGTGGAGACGCTGGAGCAGGTGGAAGATCCCTTGCTGCAGATCACGCTGGAAGATGCGCGCAAGGTGGACCCTAACCTGGAAGTTGGCGGAGAGTTGCGGACGCCGAAAGTTACAGAAGGGATCCTCGGCCGCATTGCGGCGCAACTGGCGAAGCAGGTGATCTTCCAGAAGGTGCGCGAGGCTGAGCGCGACACGGTTTACAACGAGTACATCGGACGCGTGAACGAAGTGGTGAATGCGACCGTGAAGCGAGTGGAAGGTCCGGATGTGATCTTCGACATCGGCAAGGCGGAAGCACGGATGCCGCGCAAGGAACAGTCGCGGCTGGAGTCGTTCGCCATCGGCGAACGCGTGCGCGTGGTGATTGCGCGCGTAGAAAAAGCTTCGAAGGGACCGGGTGTGGTTGTGTCTCGCGCCGTGCCGGACCTGGTGCAACATTTGTTCCAGACGGAAGTGCCGGAGATTTACGACGGGACGGTAGTGATCCGCGCAATTGCCCGCGAAGCTGGAGAGCGCACGAAGATCGCGGTCATGTCCAAGGACAAGGACGTGGATGCGGTGGGCGCATGCGTGGGCATGAAGGGAATGCGGGTGCAGTCGATCATCCGCGAACTGCACGGAGAGAAGATTGACATCATCGAGTATCACGAAGATGCAGTGACGTTTGCCGAGAAGGCTTTGCAGCCGGCGAAAGTCAGCAAGGTCACTGTGGTCGATTCTGGAGGCAAGCATCTCGAAGTTGTGGTCGACGACAGCCAGTTGTCCCTTGCGATCGGCAAGAAGGGGCAGAACGTGCGGCTGGCGGCGAAGCTGCTGGGCTGGAAGATCGACATCAAGAGCGAGGAAGAGAAGCGGCAGGAAGTGGAGCAGCAGATGTCGGCGATGGTCACGCAGACGGCGACGCCGCTGGAGAGCGTCCCTGGTCTCGGTGAAGGACTGGTTGAGAAGCTGAACGCCGCGGGCGTAAGCACGGTGGAAGCTTTGGCTGACATGACGCCTGAGCAGCTTGAGGCGATCGAGGGTATTGGGCCGAAGACGGTGGAAAAAATCAGTCTTGCGGTGAATAATTACTTTGCCAGCCTGGAACAGGGCGTGGTAGTGGAAGCCGAAGTGGCGACGGAAGGTGAAGCGGCAGAGCATTCTGAGGCAGGCGCGGATGACATTACCGCAGAAGTCCCAGTAGCGGCGGAAGAAGCGGGGGCCGCTGACGAATTGGCGGCAAGTGCGGAAGTTCCTGCGGCGACCGAAGAAGGCACAGTGGAAGCGGATGCGCTTGCCGGCGAGAACGAAGGGCAGGCGGAGGCTTCCGGAGAGCAGCCCGAACCGGAAGCTGAATCGACCTCCGAAACCAGAGAATAATCATGGCACGCTGGCATAAGTTCGACGGCGTGGGACCGAAGAAACTGACTCCGTGAGGTCGATGATGACCTAACTGCAGCGCGGAGAAACGAAAGGCCGGATGAGTAAGGTTCGAATCAACGATCTTGCCCGAGAGCTGGAAGTCAAGAGCAAAGCTATTCTCGACACGCTTCCGCTGGTCGGAGTGACAGAAAAGAAGACGCACTCCAGTTCTCTGGAAGAGCACGAAGCGGAGAAAGTGCGGCTCTATCTCCGTTCCTCGGCGGAAGGTTCGTCCACGGCGAGCAAGTCGAGTTCGCGCGCGCTTCGTGGCGAAGAAGAAATCAAGACCAAAATTGATCTGTCTAACATTTCCCGTCCCGGGGATGTGCTGAAGGCGATTACGCAGCGCAAGGAAGCTGTGGCGCCAGTCGCGCCGCGTCCGGCAGCGCCGCCCGCTGTGCATACTCCGGCAGAGAAGCCGGCGGCGGTTGCGCCTCCGGCTGCGAAGCCGGTAGTGGCGTCCCCGACGGTGCCAGTGACTCCGCCACCAGCGGCTCCAGTTGTTCCTGTGCGGGTCGTTGCGCCTCCGGCAGTGTCGTCACCGGTTTCATCTTCAGCTGTGAGCTCTCCGGTGCGCCCGGTGGCACCACCTCCGGCTGCACACGTTCCCGCCACGGGAGTTCCACCAACAATTTCAGCGAGTGCTCCGCCAGCGGCTCCCGGTGCAGCACGTCCTGCTGCTCCTCCATCTGCGCCTCCCGTGCCGCGCATGATCGTTCCACAAACCGGGCCGCGTCCGGTGTACAAGGCTCCATTACGGCCGGCTCCGCCTCCGGTCAAGCCGGGAGTGCCGATCGGCGGTTCGCGTCCGATGCCGGGACGTCCCGTGCCAGGTCAGCCAATCTTTCAGCGGCGTCCGCCGATGGCGGGCGGAGCTCCGGGCGCACCCCGTCCGCCGTTACGTCCGGGCGAGCGCAGGCCGATGCATCCTACGCGGCAGTCGCCTGCCGGAGCGCGTCCCTTGGGTGTGGGCCCGGCGCTTCCACCTCCGGGAACCACGCGTCCGGGAAGTCGCCCTGGCGGCCCATCACGACGGCCGGGGCAGCGCTACGTTCCGCGCGGTGTGAAGGAAGGCCCGATGAAGGGCTACACGCCGCCCGCGCGCATGGTGGTGTCGAATGAGCCGATGCCGATCACGCGCAGTATCACGATCACGGAAGGGATCAGCGTCAAGGATCTGGCGGAGAAGCTGGAGATTCGCGCCAAGGATCTGATTTCGCGGCTGCTGTCGAAGGGTGTATTCGCGACCATCAATCAGACGCTGGATGCAGAGCTGGCGAGCCAGATGGCGCGTTTCTTTGGCGCCGATACGAACGTGATCACGTTCGAAGAGCAAACGGCGAAAGAGATTGACGCGGCCGCGGCCACCGAAGAGCTGGTGCCGGAGACCGGGATACGTCCGCCGGTAGTTACGATCATGGGTCACGTGGACCACGGCAAGACCACGCTGCTCGACTCGATCCGATTGACGAGTGTGGCGGAGGGTGAGGCCGGCGGCATCACGCAACATATCGGCGCCTACAAGGTGCGGATTACGGACAAGGAATCGCCGGCGTTGGGACGGGAGATTGTGTTCCTCGATACGCCGGGTCACGAAGCTTTTACGCGCATGCGGTCGCGCGGAGCCAAGGCTACTGACATTGTGGTGCTGGTGGTGGCGGCCGACGACGGCGTCATGCCGCAGACGGTTGAGGCCATCGATCACGCGCATGCCGCGGAAGTTCCCATCATTGTGGCTGTCAACAAGATCGACAAGCCGGATGCCTTGCCCGACCGCGTCAAGAAACAACTTGCCGACCGCGGGTTGGTGCCGGAAGAGTGGGGCGGCAAGACCGTCTTTGTGGATGTTTCGGCGAAGAAGAAAACGAATCTGAATCTGCTGATGGAAATGATTTGCCTGGTCGCCGACCTGGGCGAATTGAAGGCAACACCGGAGCGGGCCGCGACAGGTGTGGTCTTGGAAGCGAAACTCGATCGCGGGCGCGGTCCGGTTGCCACCGTGCTGGTGCAGAACGGAACGCTGAACGCGGGCGACAATTTTGTGGTGGGGAATGTATACGGGAAAGTGCGCGCCATGTTTGACGACCGCGGCGCCCAGTTACAGACGGCCCCGCCATCAACTCCCGTGGAGATCATCGGCATGGAGGCGCTGCCGCAGGCTGGCGATCAGTTTGTTGTGGTGGCCGATCGCGACAAGGCGCGCGGCATTTCGGAATACCGCGAACAGAAGTCGCGCGAGGCCGCTCTGGCTAAGAGTTCCCGCGTATCGCTGGAGGGATTGGCGGAGCAGATCAAAGCTGCGGGCACCAAGGAACTGAACGTGATCCTGAAGGGCGATGTGCAGGGATCGGTGGAAGTGATCACCGACCTGCTTACCAAGCTCTCGAATGAGAAAGTACGACTGAAGCTGCTGCGGTCAGGTGTGGGCGCGATTACCGAGACTGACGTGCTGCTGGCGTCGGCCTCGAATGCCATCATCATTGGCTTCAACGTTCGGCCGGAGCGCAAGGCGCAGGAGATTGCCGAGCAGGAAAAAGTTGACATTCGCCTGCACTCGATCATTTATGAACTGCAGGATGAGATCAAGCGCGCCATGAGCGGCTTGCTTGAGCCTACGATCAAGGAAACCTATCAGGGTCGCGCCGAGGTGCTGAATGTTTTCCGGATCCCGAAGGTTGGGACCGTGGCCGGTTGCCGCGTAAGCGATGGCTTGATCAAGCGCGATTCTGAGGTCCGCTTGCTGCGCGACAACGTGCAGGTTTTCAAGGGCAAGGTGGGATCGCTGCGGCGCTTCAAAGACGATGCCAGCCAGGTTACAAACGGCATGGAGTGCGGCATCTCGATCTCCAACTACGGCGACATCAAGGTTGGAGATGTGATCGAGGCTTTCGCTACCGAGAGAATTGCCGCGGAAGTAATTGCTTAAAGAGAGTGGCGAGTGGTCAGTGGCCAGTTGACTCCGTCAGTTTGTTAGTTGTCTTTTTACTGGCCACTGATCATTGACTTGATCGCCTTCCTCACGCTCGAACTTCACATCGAAGCGGCGCAATCGCTTAAAGACAAACGGCAGGTGGTGCGCAGCCTGAAGGACCGGCTCCGGTCCAGCTTTAATGTTTCGGTGGCCGAACTTGAGGCCAGCGGGTTGTGGAATCGCGCTACCATTGGCGTGACTGCTGTCTCCGATTCCCGCGATTATCTTGATGGTTTGATGAAAAATGTCGAGCGCGCGGCAACGCGCATCGCAAATAATCACGGGGCTGAAGTGGCGGATGCGTTTGTGGAGTATCTATAGCTTGCGAAGTTGTCAGTGGCCAGTGGTCAGTCCAGTAAAACAACCAGTAAAAACCGGGATTGTGTTGGTTTCAACTAACCACTGACCACTGAACACTGGCCACCGCTTCTATCGCATTGTTACCTCTGTACTTACCTGAATCACTCCTTTGTGCGCGACAATAGCACTTCGAGGCCAACATCTCGGGCCAGTTTTCTGATATTCTCATGCGTTTTACTTCGAGGTGAGCAGTGGAGAAGCGCGGGGTCAAATATCATCGCGGGCGGCTGGGTGAGGCCTTGCGCGAGGAGATTGAAACGCTGGTCGAAGGAGAACTGGCTGATCCGCGCATCGGGTTGGTAAGGGTGACGGCGGTTCACATCGCCGATGATGGCCGGTCGGCGCAGGTTCTGGTGGATGTAGATGGCGATGACCAGGAAGCGGAGCGAAGCCTCGAAGGCTTGCTCGCCGCCAAAGAATACATACGGCATGAACTGGTGGAGCGCTTACGGCGGAGACGCGCGCCGGAATTGTACTTCCGGCTGGACCGGTCGGAGCGGGAAAAGGCGCGAGTCGAAGAACTGCTGGCGCGGGCGAAAAAGAGGATGAAGTCCCGCGCGAAACCGGGTGGGGAGAAAGCATAACGATGTTGCAGGATGTTCTCCAGCAAATTGAGAAGCGCGACCGGTTCGTGCTTACGTCGCACGCGCGACCCGATGGCGATGCCATTGGATCGGCGCTGGCGTGCTGCCAGGTTTTGCGCGCCATGGGAAAGCAGGCTGATGTGGTGCTGCACGATGGCGTGCCGAGAATTTATCGGGCGCTGCCTTTCGCCGATCAGGTGCTGCAGGCCAATCGCGTGGCCGGTGACTACGAGGCGGCGATCATTTTGGAGTGCGACAGCATTCACCGCACCCGTCTCGAGGGCCTGGAAGACCGCTTTCTGATCAACATCGATCACCATGTCAGCGGGCGGCCGTTTGCCAATGTGAACTGGATCGATCCGCATGCCGTGGCGACTGCGGAAATGGTGTTCCGCCTGGCGCGCGAAGCGGGCGCGCACCTTTCTCCGGAGATTGCTACCTGCCTTTACACTGCGCTGATGACAGATACGGGATCGTTCATGTTTCAGGGAACGAACCAGAACACGTTTGCTCTGGCAAGGGAGCTGGTGCTGGCGGGCGCGGATCCTTCACACTGCGCGCGCAGCATTTATTTTGCACACTCGCTAGCCAAGATGAGGTTGCTCGGCGAAGCTTTGCGCAACCTCAACACCGAAGGCCAGGTCGGCTGGACCTGGGTGACGCAAGAGCAAATGGACCGTTACGAAGCGAAGGAAGAGGACTGCGAAGGCCTGGTCAATTACGTGCTCTCGATCGGCGAACTTGAAGTGGCGGCATTCTTCCGCGAGCTTCCCGGCGGACGCTATCGAGTGAGCCTGCGCAGCAAGGGCAGGCTTGATGTGGCACGAGTGGCCGAGCGCTTCGGCGGTGGGGGCCACGAGTGCGCCAGTGGCTGCTCGCTGCCGGGACCGCTGGCTCAGGCGGCGCGCCAGGTGCTGGACCTGCTGCATCACGGTCCTTCGGTGCAATAGCTCTTCCGGACACTTCCTGCGTACAATCGATTGCATCAATCCGCAATTTCACTCCATGACGAACCGCACTCGCACTGACTCGCTGTTGCTCGCGGGCTTCTGTGCATTTCTGTTTTTATATGGCTTGGCACAGTTCGGACTCATTGGAGCCGATGAGCCGCGGTACGCGCAAGTGGCGCGCGAAATGTTGGAGCGCCACGACTGGATCACGCCCGTCCTCGGCGACCAGCCCTGGCTGGAAAAGCCTCCGTTGTATTACTGGCAAGCGATGATCGCCTACCGCGTGTTCGGCGTCAGCGATTGGGCGGCGCGACTGCCTTCGGCAGTCGATGCCAGCTTCCTTGTGCTAGCGGTGTACTTTTTTCTTCGGCGCTTCCGGCCAGGATTTGAATTGGATGGCGCGCTGATCGCAGCTTCTTCGGCTGGAATTGTCGGCTATGCCCGCGCCGCTTCGATGGACATGGCGCTGGCCGCGGCTTTCACCATCGGAATGCTCGGGTGGTGGGCGTGGCGGCAGAGCGGTCAGAGAGTCTTTCTCGCGGTCTTTTATGGCTTCATTGCATTGGGGACGCTGGCCAAGGGGCCGATCGCGTTGTTTCTGGCTGCGGCAGTGATCGTCTCTTATGCGGCTGCCGTTCGCGAACTGCGGCTGGTGCCGAAGACGCTCTGGCTGCCGGGGATTCTGCTGTTCTGTGCGATCGCCATGCCGTGGTATTTCGCGGTGCAGGCGCGCAACCCCGAGTTCTTTCGCGTATTTATTCTTGAGCAAAATCTGGGACGGTTCTCCAAGGATCTGTATCACCATATCGAGCCATTCTGGTATTACTTGCCGGTGACGGCGTTGGCACTGGTTCCGTGGACGGTCTTCGTGGTTGCGGCGCTTGTCGAGCGAGGGCGCTGGTGGTGGAGCAAACGAAGACAGGCGGATGGAACCGATCGGGACTTCGAAAATCAATTCAGCGTGTTCGGCTGTTGCTGGCTGACAGTGCCAGTGGTTTTTTTTTCAGTCTCACAATCGAAATTGCCCGGCTATATTCTTCCGGCGGTTCCGGCGGGAGCGCTGCTCTTAGCGGATTACCTGCGGCGACATCTCGAACAAGGGGATGCCAAGCCGGTCGCGACGGGACTGGCGGCGTTGCACGCGCTGCTGGCAGGAGGTCTGGTTGTCCCAGCGTGTCTGATTGCCTACATTGTGCAACATCGGCCTTCGGGAGGGCGGCCGATGCTGGTGGCGGTGGCCGTCGCTTTTGTTCTATGCGCCGGAATTGCGCTTACTCTGGTGCGGAGGATGGGCCTGCGTATGTTGCGGTTCGTCACTGTGATTCCGGTTCTGCTCACTGTAGGGATCGTGTTGCGGTTGGGCGCCGTATCTCTCGATCAGACGCTTTCCGCGCGTCCGCTGGCCTTGGAAATTACTGGCATGGAGACCCATCCGCTGCCGCTGGCGGTCTACCATGTTCGGCGTGAACTGGAATACGGGCTCACGTTTTATCGCAACCGGTTAACCTTTAACTATGACTGGGGCAGCGTTCCGCCGGAAGAGCATTTGCTGGTCGCGCCCGAGAATTCACAGGCGGAGATTGCGAAGCTGGTGGCGGGCCGCCGCGTATCCTACCTCGGAAATTATGCTGCGCAGCACGTTGATTATTTCTGGGTCGCCGCGGCAGGAGTTGGGTCCGCGCGTTAAGATCGCTGTTGCTGCCCTGTGTTCTGGCGGTTTGCCTCGCGTCGTATAACGCACTAAACTCGGAGTTCTGCCGTCGCAAATGACGCCGTGTTTCGTTCGGCTGATTTTGCAGGAGCCCCGTGGAGATTCTCGACCTCAGACATTTTTCTTCGGTGGACCTGCGTCCCCTGCTCGACGATGAGACGCGAGCCTGGGCCAGCCTGCTCTCCTGGGATTACAACGGATCAGCGGAGATGATCCTGCGCTATGTCGATGCGAAAATCCTTCCCGGATATGCGGCGATTGAACGTGGGCGCATCTTTGGTTACAGCTTTTTCGTGTATGAGGGCAGCAAGGGAGTGGTCGGCGATCTTTTCGTGTCAAACGGCGACCGCTTGCCCAACGCTCGCGAAGTTGAAATCAAGCTGCTGACGCATGTGATCGAGACCTTGCAGCAGTCTCCCGGAATTCATCGCGTCGAAGCCCAGTTGCTGGCGCATGAGGCAGGGAGCGTTGCCCGGCCGTTTCTCGATCAGGGATTCCAGCGGCATCCGCGGCTCTTTATGGTTCTCGGGCTGGGTGACTTCGTGCCGCCAGTAATAGCGGAGTTTCCGGACATCGAAATCCGGCCTTGGACTGAGGCGGACTATCAACCTGCAGCCGCCGTGATTACCGCGGCGTATCGCGGGCACGTCGACGCCCAGATCAACGACCAGTACCACACGCTGAGCGGATCGTTGCGCTTTCTGAATAACATCGTGCGTTTTCCGGGATGCGGATTGTTCGATGCGGAATCGTCCTATGCTGCCGTCGACCGGAAGGCGAAGAATTTGATTGGGCTGATCCTGTGCTCTCGCGTTCGCAACGATGTTGGACACGTAACTCAGGTGTGCGTGCTCCCAGAATACCGTTCGCGCGGGATCGGCGAGGCACTGCTGGCCGCGACCTCGGTTAATCTTCGCAAGCGCCGCTTCTCGATGCTCTCGTTGACCGTGACCGAGGCGAATGCTGGGGCCGTTGCTCTTTATCGGCGGCTGAAGTTTGAATCGAAGCGAGTGTTTGATGCGTTTGTGTGGGAGGGGTAGAGACTCTCAGCTATCTTCTATCTCCTCACCAGCCACATTGCCCATCCCGCGACTAGAAGGCCTCCGAGGAACATGGCAAAACAGTAAAGACCGTAGCGGACCATGTCGCGGGTGGTCTCACGGTGGGTGATGCCGAACACGATTGAGGCGAAGAGCGCGAAGACAAACGCGGCGCTGAAGTGAGTGAGCTGAATGGTCATGGTTTCTTCCCGATCGCGATGTGGTAGGCGTCGGCCACGGCAATGAAGTTCAGCAATCCCGCAACGATCATGAACTTTGTGCCGTAGTCGGCGATAGCGAAAGCAATCGTGCCCTGGCCCCAGTTCATGGCAAGAGTCACAATATACATTCCGCCGGCACCCAGATTGCCGACGAACCCGAGAATGTCGAGGATGTCGCCGCCGTTGGGCTTGTAGATATGCCCCTGCATCATCAAGCCGAGCACGAAGAGGGTCCCGATGGAGATGAACAGGAGAGCTCCGCGAATCCACCGTTTTTGGATCATGTGACCCGCGCCGGGAATCAGCCAGCCCAGGGCGGGCGCGATTACTGACATGGTGTTGTCGGGCCGCGCCGGATCCGCCGCCCTCGCCTTGACTATGGGTTGATTTGCCATCAGATAATTACGATCTCACGTTGAATGTTGCCGGTGACTTCCGCCGACTTGGACCGGACCAGCATGTTGACCTCGCTGCGCACGCCGAACTCCGGCAGATAAATGCCGGGCTCGATGGAGAAGCAAGAGTTGGGAAGGATCTGGCGCTCATCGTGGATCTCCAGATCGTCCATATTGGCCCCATTGGAATGGACGTCGGTGCCGATGGAATGTCCGGTGCGGTGAATGAAATATTCGCCGAAGCCTTTCTGCTTGATGTGGTTACGGGTGGCGCGGTCGACTTCCCATCCCGCGATGCGGCGCCCGGCATCGATCGCATCGGTCACGGTTTTCACGCCGGCGTCGCGCGCGTCGCGCACAATCTCGAACACCTGGCGCATGCGGTCTGACGGCACCTTGCCGACGAAACCCATCCAGGTGACATCGTAGTAGACCGCTGCTGGAACGTCTTTTTTTCCCCAGACGTCGAGTAAAATCAGATCGCCTTCGCGGATCGGAACGGGACGATCGGCACGCGGCTCGTAGTGCGGATTACCGGCATTGGCGTTCGCGGCGACGATCGGCGGATCGTCGGTGAGCAGATTCTCGCGGCGAAATGCTTCCATGAACCACTGCTGGATTCCGTGTTCCGTCGTTCCACCATCGCGGGCGCGGTTTCCAATTTCCTTGAAGGCGGCTGCCACGATGGAATCCACGCTGTCACGCGCGGCAAAATGAGTTTTAATTTGCTCTTCGCTCCAGGTGGCTTCGAATTGCGCTACCAGATCGGCGGAACTGACTATGTTCTTCCCCAAGCCGCGCAGCAACTCGATGGTCCCGCCATCGACCAGAGAAATAGTGAAGACGATATTGTTCGGCGAATACTGCATGGCGATGTCGCGGTAGGGTGCGAGCATCGACTTCAAGGTGTCAAAAAGCTCCTGCCATCCGGAATACTGGCGCTTGCTGCCGGGCAGGGAATCGAGGTGGCCGGCTTCGATTTTGTGAACCAGCTTTACCGGTTCGCCCTGCGCGGGAATCAAGTAGAACCAGCGCCGTGTGACCATCAGACCTGCCGGCACGCCGAGCACCCGGTAGGCAATGGGATCGCGATGATGGTGGTCGTAGAACAGCCACGCGTCGATGTTGCGTTCGCGCAGCGCAGATTGGATGGCAGCCAGGTCCATGGGCAAACCCCTATTGTAAACAATGAGAGGGATTTGGGCGAATCTGCGCGTAGCCTCTGTCGCCAGGAAGATCCGCAGTAAAAGCCCGTTCTTTTGAGGCTGATTCTTTATTACACTAGGACGCTACATGGCTGCGATCGCCGAGTCCGTGGCTGAGTCTGCGGTTACGAAACGCGTCCGAATTGAATCGATCGACGTGGTTCGCGGTCTCATCATGATTCTGATGGCGCTCGACCACGTGCGGGATTTCTTCGGGAACTCGGGCGTGAATCCCACCGATCCTGCCACCACGACCATCCCACTATTTTTTACGCGCTGGATTACGCATTTCTGTGCGCCAGTGTTCTTCCTGCTGACCGGCACAGGCGCTTACCTCTCACTGCGCAAGCAGACCAAACGGGAGTTATCGCGGTTTCTTTTCACGCGTGGACTCTGGCTGATTTTTCTGGAACTGACCGTCACGCGCTGTCTCGGCTGGCAGTTTAACTTCGACTACCACGTGACGATGCTCATAGTTTTGTGGGCCCTGGGCTGGGCGATGATCGTACTTTCGGCTCTGGTTTACCTGCCCGTTTCCGTGGTGACGGCGTTCGGTGTCGTGATGATCGCCACCCACAATCTGCTGAATTCGATCGATTCCTCCAATCCGCTTTGGTCCATTCTGCACTCGCCCAATGTCATCATGAATCATCCGGGCCGAATCGTTCGTGTGGTCTATGTGCTGATCCCATGGGTCGGAGTCACTGCCGCAGGCTACGGTCTGGGACAGATCTTCAGTTGGTCCTCAGCCCGCCGCAAGGCATTTTTGTTGGCGCTGGGCGCCGGCTTGAGTGCGGCATTCTTGGTTTTACGCGGCGTCAATTTATACGGTGATCCGGTGCCCTGGAGCACGCAGAAATCGGCGGTTTTTACTGCGCTCTCATTCTTGAATACTACGAAGTACCCGCCGTCACTGTTGTACCTGCTGATGACTCTGGGCCCGGCGCTGCTTTTCTTGTGGGCGGTCGACAACGGAACGCCGCAATGGCTGCGCCCCGCGCTCATCGTAGGCAAAGTGCCCATGTTCTATTACCTTTTGCATATACCTCTGATACACGTGCTTGCCGTAGCGGTGTGTTACGCGCGCTACGGGCAGGTGCATTGGATGTTCGAGTCTCCCACGCCGCGCCAGTTTCCCATTACGCCGCCGCCGGGATGGGGATACTCGTTGCCAATCGTTTATCTGGTTTGGACTGTCATCGTGCTTACGCTTTATCCGCTTTGCCGCTGGTTTGCGGGCTTGAAGCAGCGCCGCAGCGATGCTTGGTTAAGCTATTTCTGAGCTGGCAGACGTTGAGCAGTTAGTCAGCGTGGGGAGCCAGAACGCGCTTTCTCACCGCCGGCGGCAGAGTTTCGCAGGCAGTCCGCAATACAAGTCGCGGCGCTCGTCCGCGAATCTTCATCAGATACGGAACTGTGCGCTTGGCGTCAAACTTTGCAGTTTCGCGCAGCAGCCAGCCCAATCCCTTTTGCACCATGTCGTCTTTGTCGGCGAGAAGGAAATTGGAGAGCTTCTTGATCCCCGGAAAAAACATCTTGACGCGCGAGCCGCGAATTAGGGCCACGCAAGCTGCTCGACGATGCCAACGGTTTGCAGATTTTGCCCAACGGAAAACAATTATTGCGCGCGCAGGTTTCGAGGCGATCATCGGAGCGATCAGATCGTGCACCAGTGCGTCATGATCAGACCAACTACCGATGCGGTCCAGCCAGGTCTCGAAGCGTTTGAACTGAGCGTCGCCGAACTCGCCATCGAGTTTCTCGAGCAAAAACACGGCGGCTATTTTTTCCTCCAGCACTGGACCGGAGAAAAGATGATCGGCAACCTCGATCAGGAAATCGAGCCCGTGTTCTTTCCTCACTTCTCTGCGGAAAGCGACAGCGGTGCGCCGCAAATCAGCCGCGTACCAGCCGTGCGATTTGATTTCATCTTTGAAGAACCACTGCACGCCAGCGGCATGCTCAGTCGAGCCACCGCTTTTCAAAACGCGGCGAAAGTGAGCGGCGACAGCGGTGGGCGTGGTCTTGAGTTGCGGCATGGTTTAACTTAGCCAAATTTCCTAAGCAAGAAAAGGCGGCCTGCTCAGGCCGCCTGTGTTGTTGCTCGCTCTGATCAGCTTACGCGGCGCGAGCAGTGACGGTTGCGGGTCGATAGCCGCATTCCCCGGCTTTCTTGAAGGCTTGCAGAGCTTCCTCCGGAGACATTAGCGGCGTGGTTTGAACGGCTCTGCACGCGCCACCGCCAGCAAAAGCGATGGAAATCGCCGCAGCGCTTACATTGTCGGGCAGGTCGGTGATTACGAGCACGTCGTATTCTCCGAAGGCGAACCAGGCGGTCTCGATCTTGCCTCCCAACTTCTCAATCGCCGGTCTTACCGCCTCAATGCGGTTCTGCGGATGCGCCAGAAGCGCTTCCCAGCCCTCGCGGGAATACGCGACTTGGTGAAGAAAATGTGGCATAGAGCCTCCTTCGATTCACTTGCTGGGAGCGAATGATTCCAGAGGCAACACGCGAAGTCAAGCCGCGTTATGGAGGCATTAGTTAGACTGAGGAGCGCCTCGCGTTCTGAACAGCCGGTCATAAACCCACAGCAGCACGGTGGTTCCCACTCCAACAGCAGTTATAGCCCACCATATGCGTTGTGGCTGGTGAGTGACTTCTCCGAAATGATGCATCAGAGTGCCGCCGAACCATCCGCCGATCAGCGAGCCGATTCCAATCGGCAAAAAGGCAAAACCCATGTAGGTGCCCTGCTGTCCCGGAGGAGCAAGCAGCGCGATGTATTCGTAATAGCGGGGTTGCTGGATCATTTCGCCCAGCGCCAGGACGAATATTGAGACGATCGCTCCCCAGATTGTTGGCCGGAAAACAAGAATCAACCAGGAGACTGAAGAGACGAGGGTGCCCAGAATTACGGCCTGGAATGCCGGTATCTTGCGCGTCACAAAATTGATCGCGAGTGTAAGACAGATCACGGTCAGTCCGTCGGTGACGAGAATTGTCTCAACGTCCGCATGCGGACTGATGTAGCCGTGAATGTAACCCGGCAAGCTGATGTACTGCTGCCAGAAGACGATCCAGTAGCCGGTGAAGAGCACGAGGAACCACATGAAGCGGCTGATGCCTGCGAGCACCAGCACGAGCAGCCCCGCCCAGATCCACCATGGCACCGTGACTTGCGGATAAATCCAGAGGGCGATGCGAAGCAGCAGAGCGATCGCCAGCACGGGCAAAACCAGCCGGTAGTTGCCCACAACCACGCAGAAGTTGCGCGCGACCGTAGCGATCGAAGGCGGAGGTGCGTCCCCTGGCTTGCGCGGCTCGCGAAAGAAAAACAGCACCACAAAAAACATTGCGAGAACGAAAAGTGCCGCAACCCGATAAACACTCTCGACACCCAGATGGCGATGGGCCCACGAAGCGAACAGCGGTCCGGCGGCGCCGCCGATGTTGACCATGGTGTAGTAAATGGAATAGCCGATGGAGCGCACGTTCTCTTTGGAAGCGCGGGCTGTAGTCCCCACCACGCAAGGTTTTACCAGCGCGATGCCGAGTGCGGGAAGAATGAGAATGAAGCCGACAAACAGACTTAGGGGCACGGCGTTGCGCACGGGCGCCAGCCATGATGCACCGATTGACCCGATCAGGAAATACGCTGCCGCGAGGATGAGATACGCGATGGAGAGAGCGCGGCGGAAGCCGAGACGGTCGGCGGCGGCTCCGCCGAAGATGGCAAGAAACCATACCATGCCGCCGAAAATGCCGGTAAGCGTTCCAGTCTGTTGTGCGGAGAAGTTCAGCCGCTCTTGCAGGTAGAGGGCAAGAGATGCAAAAGCGCCATAGTAGGAAAGCCGTTCGAAGATCTCGCTGATGTTGGCGACCCAGAAGGGACGCTCGAACCCGGTGCGAATTTCCTGCAAGCGTTCGGAAAAGCTCAAGAGTTGGCTCCCTAAGACGCTGCTATATTCCAATCCGTCTGCGCACTTCTTCGGCCGAGAGCCCCGAGACACGGATAACTTTTCTGTGGCTGGTCTGGCCGGAGGCAATGGTAACGGAAGATCGCGGCACCATCAAAAGTTTCGCGAAGAATTCGATGCATGCTTCGTTGGCGCGGCCATCGACAGGCGGAGAAGTCAGAGAAACCTTGAGCGCGTCACCGAATTCGCCGGTGATGGCATTTTCCCTGGCGCGAGGATGGACCTTGACCGCAAAGGTGATTCCGCCGGCCGACTCTTGAAGGGGAATCAATCGTCCTTGCCTAACGAAAATGCAGTCTCGGCCAGCAGGAGAGTGCCTATCAGAGGTATTTGCCAGTGTTGCAGCGTCCGGGCCTTCCCGATGCTTGCCATCAGCGCGATCGCGAACACGAGCATTGTCACATTCGCAGTAAAGCAGAACAGCTTCAAGCCTTTTACTCCACGGCCGTTGCGTATGCGCAACGTGTTCAACATGGCGGTGAACAACAATGCCAGTCCTGTTCCGAAAATCCAGATTCTGCCGGTATAGTCTTTCGGCACGAGCAGGCAATCCACGATCGCCAGAACAAACAGAGTTCCCGCGCAAAGGCGGTCGAAAAGCCTCATGATCTTCCTCCCCTGAAGTCCATGCGGTTATGTCTTTATTCTCTCCCCGAAGATTGCCGTTCCCACGCGCACGCAAGTCGAGCCCTCTTCAATCGCCACTTCGAAATCATGCGACATGCCCATGGAAAGCTGGTTGAGGGCGATGGCGGGCAGCTTACGAGCAGCAATCGCATCGCGCAATTCGCGTAGCCTGCGGAAGTAGGGCCGCGCGCCCTGGGGATCGTCGGTGAATGGGGGCACGGTCATCAGTCCGCGGAATACGAGCGCTTCCAGCCGAGGAGCGGCGAGCAGCAATTCTTCAAGTGCCAAAGAGTCTGGTGCGATGCCGCTCTTGGCCACTTCACCGCCAACGTTGATTTCGATGAGCACGTCCAGCTTCCGGCCGAACTGCCGGGCGGCCGCCTCCAGTTTCTCCGCCAGCTTCAGCGAATCGATCGAGTCCACGGCGCCGAACAGCTCTGCGGTTCTTGCGGCTTTATTGGTTTGCAGATGTCCGATCATGTGCCAATCAGTGTCTTGCAAATCGTGAAGCGCTCCGGCCTTGCCCGCAAATTCCTGGACACGGTTCTCGCCGAATAGTCGTTGGCCTGCTTTATAAGCTTCGCGGACGCGCTCCGGCGGTTGAGTCTTGCTGACCGCCATCAGCGCGACGTCGTCAGTGTTACGTCCCCCGCGCCGCGCCGCAGTGGCGATTCGATCTTTTATCGATGAAATGTTGGCAGCGATGGACATGAGAAAAAAGCCGCGGGCGAGAGCCTGCCCTGAGCTTGCCGAAGGGACGCCCGCGCCACACAATCATTACATCATTGCGGTTGGCGGCGCTGGTTCGTTCGGATCTCCGGCGGCTGAAACCGGAACGAAGATCATCAAAGCAGCCAGACCGACTAGCACGATCATTCCTCCCACCAGGTACGAAGGGTCGCTGAAGATTTGCGGCGGGTGGTTAGGCGCGCCCCATGACGGGACGAACTGCAAGCCCGCCCAAACCAGCCCTAGTAAGGCTTCTCCGGCGATCAATCCGGATGCGACCAGAACCCCGGCATTTTCGACGCGGGCCTTCTGAGCGCTGTTGAATCCGCGCCGGTTGGCGACCCAGTCTCCCAGGGAGCGAAACACTCCGCCTACAAAGATTGCAAACGTAGTGCCGAACGGCAAGTACATACCCACCGCAACCAGCATCGGGCTCTTCACCTGCATCATGATCAAGGCGATGCCAAAAAGAATTCCCACCACCACTAGCGGCCAAGGCATATCGTGGCCGACGATGCCCATCGCCAACGTGGCCATGAGACCGGCTTGCGGAGCGGGCAACTCGGCGCCGCCAAATCCCACGCCGCCGGCTTTAATGTTGCCTTCGTGCAGCAGCATCAAGGGAAAATACATCACCAGGCTTGCCACCACGACCGCGATCAGCTCAGCAGCTTGAATCTTCTGAGGTGTGCCGCCTAATATGTAGCCGACTTTGAAGTCCTGCAATAACTCGCCAGCCACTGCAGACGAAACGCAGACCACTGCGGCTACACCCAGAACTGCGGCCACGCCCGATGTACCGGAGACGCCCAACGCGACCATCAGGAGCGCCGCGATCAGCAGCGTCGACAGCGTCAGCCCGGAAATAGGGTTGTTGGATGAGCCAATGAATCCAACCAGATTGCCTGATACCGTGGCGAAGAAGAATCCGACCAGAATCATCACCACCGCCGCTAGGATGGCCGGCCACACCAAGCCCGAGATCTTGATATAGAGCAAACACATCAGCACAAACATCACCGCAATCAAGCTAAAGACAGCTTTCGAACTCATGTAGCGTTCAGTGCGTGCGAGTTTCGCTTGCTGATCGGCGGTTTGGCGCAGGTCAGCAAATGCCTTGCCAATTCCCGCGCTCAGGCTGGCGCGCATTTTGAACAGCGTGTAAGCGGCGCCGACCAGCATTCCGCCGACAGCAATCGGGCGCACAATGTACCTCCACACCGCGTCCGCCATCGTCGCCCAATTGTCGGGAGTGTCGGCAGGAATATATGCCCTGAGCTGCGGTCCGAGAAAAAAGATCATCAACGGCACCAGCAGTCCCCAGGCCAGCACGCTGCCAGCGAACTGGATCGACGCCAGCCTGACCCCAATGATGTAGCCAACGCCGAGATAGGCCGGACTTACGCTGGGAGCCGCAAACATGGTGGTCCCTCCAGTGGGTACGATGTGCGTGCTTCCCGCCGTGCCGAGACGAACTTGGGTGCGTCCCAAAGTGCCGACGCCGATGTGAAGGTCAGTGTCGGCGGCGAACAACCCAAATTTCCCGAGGATGTATACCACGCCGCCAATGCCGATGTTCCAGAAAAGATATTTCGCGGCTTGTGCACCCCGCTGTCCGGCTTTGTGAATTTCCGATGCCGCCAACGACTCCGGGAAAGGCAATTCTGGATCCTCCACCATGCCACGCCGCACTAAGGAAATGAACAGCACTCCCAGAATGCTGCCGACCATAATCAAGGCAGTGGACTTCAGGTAGGCGCCGACGGAAAAGAACGTAGGCCAGGCCCTAGCCAGCAGGAACGCAGGCAATGTAAAGATTGCACCCGCCGCGACCGACTCGCCGATCGATCCCGCGGTCCTGGCAATGTTTTCTTCGAGCAGCGATCCCTTCCATGCCCGCATGGCGGCCATGGCAATGACTGCCGCGGGATACGTCGCCGCAATCGTGATACCGGCACGCAGGCCCAGGTACGCGTTGGCTGCTCCCAGGACGATCGTCATCAGAAGTCCCAGCAGCACGGCGCGCAGAGTGAATTCCTTCATCTCCATGGTCTCGGGCACGAAAGGGACATGTTTCTTGACACCAGTTCCTGATTCGGGCACTGGGCTGCTCATAAATTGAATCCTCGTAGAGTGTGAGATGAAAGCAACATTGCGCGTAACTTATTCAAAACACTAAACGGCGGCACGTTAGCACGCGGGCGGGTTGCATTACAAGTGCAGTGCGGGTTCCGGCTTGAGACCACTAGGGCAAACTGGATTGGATTGCTTTCCACTGGGGAGTAAGATGATGTCAATTGGTCTTCGCCCCTTCGCAGTTTCGCAATACCGAGGTGTAGCGTGGTAAAGAACTCCCCTGACCAGATTTTGTTCCAGAAATACCTTGAATTCCACTGTGACGATTGTGGCAGCGACACTGGATTTCGCTCGCGGCGCCGCAGCTTCTTGGAGCGTTATCTCCTGCCGATTTTCCTTTTGCAGCCGGTGCGCTGCGCGGAATGCTTCCGGCGGGACTACCGTTTGGTGTTCGTGCCGGTCAAGGAGCGGCTGCCGGAACCGTTCAAGAAGGTGGCAATCCCGGTGCCTCGACCCAATCGTAACGTTGCCTAGCGGACCCGGCCGCCTTTATACTGCTAGATAAGCAGGCAGTCGCACAGTCGCCCGCCCCAGAACTTTTCCTGCGGGCCACACGGAGGCCGTCTTCAGCAGTAGCGGGGACAGAACTCGGGCTAGCCAGGCCAGATCCGCAGTGGCAAGCCCTTCTATTGCTTCACGAACTCATGAGGTTGGAAGCCATGAAGTTCGGATTGATGAGGTTCGGACCGAAGAGAGCTGGACCGCCCGGGTTGCCTCAAGTCTCTTCTCCGTTTTGTTTCCCTCCGATTGCCGTATTTGCGAAACCCCGCTGGTGAAGATTTCGCGGCTCCCGGTCTGCCAGGAATGCCTCGATGCGATGCATGCGATCTCGGGGGGAGTCTGCGCCATCTGCGGCGAGCGGCTATTTTCTTCCTATGCGGTTGCCGGCGCTGCAGGCGAGCCCCGGTGCGGTCTATGCCGCCGCATCCACCCGCCCTTCGCGCGCGCGGTCGCCTATGGCAGCTACGAGAGTGGGTTGCGTGAACTGATTCATCTACTGAAATATGGCGGCGTCCGCCCGGCTGCCAACGTTCTTGGACGCATGCTGGCTGAGGCGATCGCGATGCTCGAACCCGAACTGCCGGCCGATTCCGTGGCTGTGGTTCCTGTGCCTCTGCACCGCACCAAGCTTCGCCAGCGCGGCTTTAACCAGGCGGATCTGATTGCTCGAGCCGCGATGAAAATGAGGCCGCGGGCGGATCGTTTGCATTTGTGTGCAGGAGTGCTCGAGCGAAAGCGCGACACCGCTTCGCAAATTGGTCTTACCGGCCACCAGCGCCGCGAGAACCTGAAAGGTGCTTTTTCAGTGGCACAGCCCGAGTTGGTGAAAGGCCGCGAAGTGCTGGTGGTGGACGACGTTTACACCACCGGCGCTACTGTTTCGGAGTGCACGCGGGTTTTGCGCCGAGCCGGCGCCACCAAAGTTTGGGTCGCAACCGTGGCCCGCACCCTGAAAATCTCAGCGCAGCATGTGGACATCAGGCGGGATGCCGACGACAGTCAAACAGACGGAAGAATCGGAGCAGAGCCCGTTCCATTGGCTAAGGCAGTAGGAACTTAAGATTTTATGTCAGCCAGGATGGAAAGCGACGCGGGACCACCGGGACGTCATGCCGCCGGCCTGTTCGCGGCGGCGGCGATGCATCGCGACAGCAACGGCAACGCGCTGCACGCCCCCGTGCTCGTGCTGAACGCATCCTACGAACCCATCAATGTTTGCGCGGCGCGGCGTGCCCTGGTGCTGGTGCTCAAAGGCGTGGCCATGACGGAAGAAGAGAATGGGCACTTCCTGCATGCCGCTCGCATCGCTATGCGTGTGCCCTCGGTGATCCGCCTGCTGGAGTACCGCCGCATCCCGCACCAAAGCCGCGCCTTGTCGCGGAAGAATATCCTGCTGCGCGATCGCAACACCTGCCAGTATTGTGCCACCGTGCTGCCGTCGGGCGAGTTGACGCTTGATCACGTGATTCCCCGCTCCCGCGGAGGGTCCTCCACTTGGGAAAACCTTGTAGCTTGTTGCCATCCCTGCAATCGCCGCAAGGGCAACCAGTTTCCGCTCGAAGTCGGCATGAAGCTGATGCGCGAACCCCGCGCCTTCAACCTGCACACCAGCCGTCACATTATGCGACTCATGGGGCGCAGCGACGACAAGTGGCGCAAGTATCTCTTCTACTAGGCGAGTCGCTCCGTCTGAACGGAGCTATCCCTGCTTTCTAACCTTCGTTGCCTATCCGCGTCCAACGGTTATGCAAGCTCGCCGCCTAATTTCAATTTTGATGCCCGTATTGACTATCGTGTCAGCTTCTCTGCCGCTCCTGGCGCAGGAGCAGCGTGCCGGATTCCATGACACGACTGATTGGGACCTTCGCCCGTCCTTCCTGTTCGATACCCTGTGTGCGCTGAATTTTCTTAGCGGAGACAAATATTACCTGCAGTACTACCAGAACGACTACGACCGCCTGTCTCCGCAGTTGCGCCCAGAAGAGCTTGCAGCTTTCGTCAATCTGAAGCGCAGAATCAAAGATGAGAAGGGAGGCATTATCTCCGCCCAGCTCGCCTTGTATTTTTCTGCCACTGACGCGGAATCCCTTGATGACATGATCCGTGTGGTGAAAGACAGTTCCGTAATGCAACGCAACCTGAAAACCACTTCTTACTACAGCGAAGACGGTTGGAAGCTCTACGAGGAAAGCCGTGGCGATCTTGTTGTCGCTTTCAACGCTCTGAAGCGCATCCATTTCGACGCCGATTGGGAGAAACAGATCAAACCTCAAGTTGAAAAATCGCGAGCGGCGATCGCTCAAGACCTGCCCCGATACAACGTCGTTCCCCGAGTCGAAGCAGTTCTGGGTTCACCGCGTCCCACCAACAAAATAACCGTGTACCTCCTCTACTACTCCCAGCCGCACGGTATCAAGATCACTGGGACGCGCTTTCTCACGCACTACTCCTATCCCTTCCGGATCGTGCTGCGCAATGCGATTCATGAAATGATGCACCCGCCTTACGACCTGGCCCACGATGCCGCTTTGCGTGCGTCATTGCAGTCCTTGCGCAGCGACGCTTTCCTCATGAACAAAGTGGAGCACCACAATCCCTCGTTCGGCTACAACTCGCTGGAAGGTCTGGAGGAAGAAGATTGCGTGCAGGCCTTGGAGCAAATTCTATCCGAGCCCCTCGGCATGGGCGGCGACCCGCAGCGCTACTGGAAGATGCAGGACGACGGTATTCACGTGCTGGCCGTGGCACTCTATAGCCGATGAAGCAGCAGCATTTTCC